>Ga0315915_1005307_pt1 | contig 16092 bp, 10 predicted proteins | sample MpolbnodulesMG_FD_207738 | JGI IMG/M metagenome (GOLD analysis project Ga0315915, IMG submission 207738) | Medicago polymorpha root nodule microbial communities from Los Angeles, California, United States - branched nodules | ecosystem: Host-associated > Plants > Roots > Nodule | place: USA... | reverse complement strand
TCTTCTTCAAAAAAAAAAAAAAAGAGTCAACTCTTACTACTAAATTGACTCTTTATAGATATTAATAATCGATATTTCAAAAAGTATATTTACAAACAATATTCGTTGTTTACTTACTCTATTTACTTGATCTATAGAAAAATATAATTTTCTAACGAATATAAAAACATAATACAAAGGAATTAAGGACAAACTTCACACAAATTTTGAATAGAATATTGATTTTAGACATATTTGGAACAAACCATATCTTATAACACTCGTGTTGCAAATTGAATAATTTTGTCCCAAATTTGTCGCAATTCCGTATGAAAGTTAAATATAGTTTCTGCCAAAACTCATTTGCTAGATCTTCTACAAACCCCAAAATCTCATACTTCTACAAACCCCAAAATCTTTTGAAGGACTACCATTTGCTAAAATCTCTTACTTCATCCAACCCAACCACTAACCACCAAACTTTGCATGAAACATAACATAATTAAGATATTGTCAACTTACAAAATCACAAGCATTCTCAGAGCCTACTTTCACACTAGAGTACTCGTCTCCTTGTTTATTTTGGAGGTGGAGCTTGTGAAGGATTGTATGGATTTATTATATTATTATCCATGATGATGCGAATGATGTTTGGATTTGAGAATTTAATATCAAACATCTGTTTTCCACAACAAAAAAAAAATTTATGTGCTGGTATCATATTTTGAAATTGTATCAGATTCTCCTCTATTTAGAGTTACTTGGACTAATTTGATTTCATCGAAGATTTTGTTGTATCCATATAGGGGTACAAAATCTAGCATCTCATTAGTGTGTGAAATGATGTAATTTGAACAAAACATCCAAACATTTGTTTTCTCATTATCTTATTACTACTTAACTATTGTAGGATGTTCTATTTGGTTTGGTATCGGTTGTATGTTGACAAACGATGGCTTTTGTAATGTTGTCCAATTTATAGGTTTGGTATCTTATGGAAAACAACTACATAGAATGTCTTCATCACTCAATTTGGTTAGTATCCACGTGACCAATTTAGAAGCATCGTAACCATGTAGTTTTCGATTATAAAGAACATCTATCATGTTCACCCTTTGACATGGTTGAATTATTGGTATTGACATGGATTAAGTCTAAAGTTAATGATTTTTCTTATGATTAATATATATGTAGCATTGAACCATTCAAATATTTATGAGTAATTTTATTTGTTAGTTTATTATAATTTTTCATTTTTGTTTGATGGCGTTGTTGCTTTTGTGCCTTTTCTGTAATATTTGACTATTGTATCTTTTTAATCTTAGCTTTTATTCAACTATTATATCTTTTTAGAAAAAACCAATTTATTTACGAAAAAAATATGAGAACTATTAATAGTTCACAAATTACAAAACATTACATAATGGCCATGGCTAGGTATCATAAGAGTCAATTCGTTGAAAACATACCTTGGTCTTCAAAGTCGTCAAACATAAGGCCCTTCTTATAGAGTTTAATTCTAGTTTTTGCATCCGATACTTTGACAGAAACACCTTTAACACCAAAATTTTATAAAGAACATTAGACCTTTGTTTTGATGGCTTTTGGCATAAAAGTAAAAAATGCAAGTAAATGTCCTTTATACTTCAAAAGACATGAATTGCACAAGATTTATCTTTTAATTATTCCTCTTTATTAACTTTTATTTTGAACACCAAACAATTCATAATATATAGTAGTAACATATGGGATTGGAAGAAAAAAAGTGGTGAAATAGAAGATGAATTACACGTGGCTTTTCTAACTTGTACCCTAATGTCACAGGTTAGAATTTTTAATAAAAGAAACATCGATCAACCTCAAGATAACTTTATAATGTAGTACCATAAACAAGAACTTTGCCACCAACCTTAAAAAGATAACGCACATTCCATGATTCCTAGATGAACCGGAAAATCCATGCAAACAAATTGCTAGATGATTATACTAACCAAAAATTTAATTCTTACACCTTGCGACCCTCGAATAACATAAGTAACAAAAATCAGGGAGCCAAATATTAGTGTTTCACTCTATACATTTAAGGACACACTTCAATAATAAGTCTTATAGTGAAACTTTATGCCCTGGAACACTAGTTAACATGACCCAATAACCTTTCATCAACAAGTAAATAACGAAGATTCAAATTGTCTGACATCTACGTTGATTACAATCTCACTCCCATACTTGGCGGTCGACACTGACTTCCCAAAGATAGACCATGTCATTTTACCACCACCATGAGATCAAAGAATTATCTCCCATGATAAATGTTGATTGGCCAAGAGAGATTATTGAGTCTATTGTTTCACCTAGTCCCCCCTTATAGGACCTTAGCCACCAATTTATGTAAATATCTAAGAATTAAAATTTGCATTAAAACCACTCTACCTTCGGCATAAAGATGATAAAAAGGATGAGAATTGCTCTCTTTAGTCTCGAATATAAACAACAAAGAACAAATATATTAAGTGATTCCAATTATCATGGGAGATAACTGAGAAAAAAACATCATCCGTTTCTTTCACCCATTTCAAATGCAATAATAAACACTCGAAATATATTAGCCTCAAAATCACTTAATAATAAACACTTGAACCAATTGTTAAGCATTTCAAATGAAAAATTGGAATTCAAAATTGGTTTTATTTTATTTTATTTTAAAATAAATTTGTTTTTATATCATATATATATCCATAAAAAATACCATATGTGTGTGTCACTTACAGCTGTACAAAATTTTCTTCAGCCATGAAAGCTGATTTCCACTCTCGAAAGCTGATGTCCTAATAGCAAGAACTTCAAGAGGAGAGACTCCATCTTGGTCCTCCATAGAGCGAAAAACCGGATACAGATGAATTATTATATCTGCCATACCTGTTGCACAAGACACACAGATTATTAACGACATATATACAGTAAGAATTTTGGTAAATATTTTTTATCAAGTTTAGATTAAATTTTACCGTAGGAGAATTTCTTAATTAAAATAAGTTTATAAATTTGAGTAGCTAGCCAATTAGATAAGGTAAAAGGACTACATAACAACTTAAGTATTGATGTAACCTACTAGATTAGATATATTAGCTAACCAAGTGATGTCAAAGGACCGTCAATAAGTTGAGTAATGTTATAATTTTCATAAATTTAAGAATACTATTGAATTTAATTGTTGGATCTTTGAAAGGGGATAGGATCATAGGACTATAATCTTAATATTACGTTTTTTATTATTTTTTTAATGTCGTAGAATGATATTTGTCTTGTGAATTTGATTAAGAACATTTCCAATGCTAAAATCATAATTGAGTTCTTCAATCATTTTTTATGGGCTAAGAATATTGATCTTACATAATGTCGTAGAAGAATATCTCTCATAAGAGATCACACACAAAAATGTCACATAAGATGTAAGAATATTGATCTCTTTTTATTTGAATGCAAAATCACAATTTTTGTTCTTATATATATATTAAATTCTATTATTAAATATTTTGACTAAAATTTCCATTATTATATTTAAAGCTGCTTTGCTACACATACATAAAAATTGCTTTATGTTTTTTATTCAGTTCTTCCGACAAATAAAAAGAGAGTCAAATATTAAAAAAGAAAAGTAAGAAGAAAAGAATAAATAAAATAAGAGATGAGAAAGAACTAACTGAACATTTCTCTATGAATGGCAACGTGAAGGATGTTATCACCAAAGTTATTGATAGCAATAGTGATATCAGCTGGGAAAAAGTAATGTAGGTAAAGAAAGGTCTTTTTATTGCGTGCAAGCACAGCACAAAAAAGTGGTGTTTCTCCCTTTGCATTTTGGTCTTTAATCAAATCCTTCCTTTCACCATTTTTTCCAATGATACATTCACACATACTTTTGAATCCTCTATATGCTGCAAGGTGAAGAGGAGTATCACCTCTTTCAGTCTTTATTGTTAAACCACTTAGATCACCATGCTTTACTATTGCATCTACAAGATGTTTTACAGTGTCTTCGTTGGCATTGCTTATTGCCACATGTAATGCAGTTCCTTTTCCCTTTATATTTATCTTGTGAAAATATACATCTTCTTCGTATTTTTTGATAACTTCTCCCCAATTGTCTTCCACTACCCACATGCGGAACTCGTCATCTACATATTTGTTGTAAGTTATTGTCACAAAATAAAATAGTAAGACATACAATATTTAATGTCAATATTGAACGTAAACTTAGAGCCTAATAAATATAAAGAGATTTTAGACGTACCATCTTGGTAGTAATCATCTTGAAAGTCATAAGGTACATCTTCATCTTCATCTTCATTTGCAGGCTGAATCGTAGAATTATGATTCATTTGGGAAGGTTGAAACTTAGAATTCAATGAGAGATGGGTAGTGGTGCTATAAGGAACTGAGCAGATCTAGTGCAAATCTAATTCCCTTATATAAAGAAAGAAAAGTTATGAATCCGATACTTCCGGTAAAGAAACTTGATACCCTATTCCAATTATGAGTTTCACATTAGGAGTATTAATAACACATAACACTCTAATTGTTTTAATGGCTTAATTGCATTTTTTATATCATATTTTATCACATTCGTGAAAATAGTCTCTCCTTTTAAAGTTAAACTCTTTTTTAACTTCAAACATTACATTTGTTACAATTTTGATCCATAATTGTAACAGATGTGATATTTGAATGAACAAAATGTTGGATTTTAATAAATAAAGAAAAAGACTTTTTATGAGCATGAAAGAAAAATAGAAGGACAAAAATGCAACTAAGCTTTATCTTTTCCCCCGAGTGAAATTCATATAGATTTTACAATTTTGAAAATATAGATCTAACGTGAGTTAACATGAATTTCTTCCAATACATAATAGAGTATTTGAAATGGAGTGTTAATTAGAGCGATGTTACTTACACTTTTCTTCATATTAAAGTTATGTGTACAATGTACCAAAAACAGAAACAAAAATTATGTGTACTGTGCAAAAAAATAAAGTACTACCTCCTACGTTTTAGTTTTAAGCAAAAAAAAAAAACTGATTCGCTTTTCTAAGCACATTTTCCAATTTTTGCATTTATTAAAAAATTATGTAGTCCATTTTTTTTTTAAGAAATTAAACTAGCTCATCTAAATTTGACACCGAAGAGAATTGAGTCTGATATCTAGAAGAGAAACACACTCCAAGATAACAAATCAACACCACCAAACCAACGCAAATGAGTTTAATTATGTAGTCTACTAATGTTTGTGTTTCTAAAATACATTTACTATATTTGTTACAATGATTTATAGGCTTTTTTTTTTATATCTTTGAAGAAGATATGTGGAAACACTTAATTCCTATATTAAAAATAAAATTGATTTTTAAATTTTAATTACAAAGGATAAACTTATCTCTGACTCTTTTATCATTTTATCTCTGCTCATTTATATATTCATTCTCCTTTCTTGAAAAGGAAAATTTATACTCATATTTCCTATTTTCTATGAGATGGTTGAATTACAACCTCTTTCCTTAATAATTAAATATGCACTACACTTTATTCTATTTAACATAAATAAATATTTTTATGATATATACTAATTGTGAACCACCATTTAAGAAAAATATATTAATTTCTTTATAATTTAAATGTCAATGATAATTAAATTTAAATATTTTGTTATTAAATGTATAATTTAGAGTATAAAATTCACTTTTATACCACATTTTATCAACTTTAGTAGTTTTTTACATATTTTAATTTTATTTTGTGTTGTTTCATATTTTATAATAGGGTTTAAAACTATATGTCAATGAAATTGTGAATCACAAATAGCAAAAAATATATGCATTCGAATTTTGATTATATTAAAATGGACCCGCAATACTATTTTTTTCATAGTGTGTTAGATTTTTTTTCTAGGTTATTAGAAATAAAAAATATTATAAAGGGAGGAAAATGTTGATTTTAACATAAAAGATAATGAGAATGTAATTCAAACTTCTCTCAGGGATGAAGTCTAAAATGTTTTCTAATATATTTTGAATAAGAGAGGAGTGTGAGTGTATATATTAACATAAGATGGAATAGAAATATAATTCAGACATCTTGAGGAAAGTGTAATTTACTCGAAAAAAATATTTAAGTTATTAAACAACTTTTATCATGTATTTAATCTTAATATTAAGTTTTTTTAAAAAAAAACATGTACAAGATTTAGGAGACAATGGACACAACAAACAAAATATAATTTTATACATTATAGTGCGTGTGAGAGCGAAAACATGTGTTTCTTGTGTTGCTATTGATCACATCTTAGGTAAGAATAATTTAATCTTAATAAGTAATGAAAATCAGAGATCTCACAAAACAAAGAAAAGGGTCAAGATCGTGTATTGCTTTATTTTATTCCTTTCTTCACTTTCGTGTTTTTATCGTTGCAGCTTTAAACTGAGTGAAACAACACATATGACAAAAGCAAAGTTCAAAATGTTGAGTGCTGAGTGAAACTTAAGCTTAAGCAAAAGCTACATTCTTTCTCACTTTTTGTCTTTAGTTTATTATAAGGCTATCCCGTCGTGTTTCTCATGGCCTTGATGTTAGCTCTTTTTTCTTTTCTTTTTCTAATAGTACAATCTTTATTTGATCTATCGGAAGCAATATTACTCATGTAATGAGGAAACTTTTATGTGTCATTTCATGAAGAAGAAGAACAAGTGTCATTACACATGAGTTTGCCTATGATTCCAAATACTGTTACCTACAAATTTATGTGCATAACTAACTTCAATGCTCAGTAAAGTATATGAATGAGTTTGAACTACCAATATACGATTGAAAATTACTAGCTGTATCTCTAAATATTCGTTCTTTTAGTAAATAAAAGTTTATTCTTAAATTTGGTCAAAAAAAAAAGTTTATTCTTAAATATAAGCCTCAATACAAGTCTTGTTCAACAAAAAGCCTCAATACAAGTTAAATGATATAATTATTTTATTTTTCTAAATATATCACTAACTAATACTTATTTGTTTTAAGATATGAAAAGAAAACTTTGACACACATCTATACACATGGCAATTCGTAATAGAGTTATACATAAAATTTACTTATTGATTATGCAGTGAAGATAGTACTCATGAGCTTAACTCAGCTGGTAAGGACAATGCATAATATATGTAATGTCTGGGGTGTTGGAACAAAATGTGTTTAACATTACCCTTTAGAGTTTTGATGATAACAAGGTATTAAAAATTGTTAATTGGATATGCTAATATTTGTTCAAGTGTACAAGACCATAGACAAAAATTTGGTATCTTTATTAGGTTCTGGAAGAACAAAAGAGAGCAATGGAATCAACAAAAATGAAGCTTGAAGTGGGAGAACACTTGGTCATGGATGGAGTACTAGTAGTGGAGGCATATCACTATAAATTTGAAGTGTATGCGAAAAAGGTTGACACCTCAAATTCATCCTCCAATTCATCCAAGACCTTATATCCAAGTACCTTCCCTCCCTCCCTCCCTCCACCACTAGACAGGAGAACCTCCTCAAGAGATAATGAGAAACAAGTCTTCCACCTCCATTCAACCAATCATAATAATCTCAAAAGGTGTGTTGGCACCCTGTCAACAACCATGAAAATCTCCGAACCCAAATCAAAAATAGTTGAGATTATCATGGTTGCCTGACGATGAGCCACACACACCGTAGATCACTAATGAAATATCATTGAACTCAACTAGAGAGGAAAATAGAAAAGAGAACTCAAGAAGTGAAATGAGGAGAAAGATTGGAGAGGAACAAAATGAAACTGAAATGAATGAAAAAGGTTATATTTATAAGGGAAGAAACCCCTAAAAAAAATCATAATTGTCCCAAAGGCAAAGTTGGAACGACTAAGCACTAATTGTGTTTGACCGCCATAACCAATAGTTATCAAGGTGAATAACAATAGGCCAAAGGTTGGAATTCAATGGTCAAAGAGACGAAAAATGAGTTCACAATTATGAATAACTATCTAACACAGGAAACCACGCCTGAAAAGTTTAGGTCGCCTCTTAGGTCAAAATGATTAGAACCACATGTAACATGTTTTCCCATGAAAAGGGGCCGACACATGCATCGAGTTTACGAAGTAAGAATCATAAAAGGATGCCTAAAAAACGGACAATCCTCCGTGGAACAAAAGTGTCCACAAAAAATACCAATCAACATCCGAAAGTCCATTCAAGTAGTGACAGTAAATGAAAGAATAGGGGGTTATAGAAATGTAACGAACATGGGTCCATAGTGTAATCTAGACAGAACGTCGGATCTAACTTTAACATTTGAATTCAATAATATTTTTGGTATTTTGGTTTTACTTTAGAGCTATTTTACTACAAAATATTAGTTTTCATTTTCAAGACAAATAATGAAGAAAGGGAAGAATTTTCAAGAACAGAAAACTGAGCATGACCCTAAGCACGACTGTGTGCTTCTGTAGAGAAAAGAAGGAAGAAAGGGTAGAAAATTGAGCACAGTTCGTGCACCCATCAAGCACGGCAGTGCAAATTCAAGAACATATGAATCAGAAAAGTTGTGAAAGAGCACGATCTGGAGCATGACCCCTAAGCACGATCGTGCACCATGTGCAGTCAGAAAATGGTTGTTACAAACTTTTGCAATTCTCTAACTGAAGGCTTCTAAATCAAATTTAATGTCCTGTCTTTGATTTTAGACTATAAATAGGCCTCATATCATACTTGAAAGACATCTTGGAACGCTTGTAATCTTACTCTAAAGTTGAAAGCAAAGTTTTGCATTGCTCTAAGTTTCTAGTTCTTATTTTCTGCACTTTATATTTCTTGTTCTTTACATTTCTACTCTTTTATATTCTTGCTCTTTACATTTCCAGTTGTTTATTTTATGCCTTTTACTTTCATGTCTTTTCATTTTAATCCCTTGGCTACTATGATCATGAGTGAGTAGACTCTTCTAATCTTGGAATTGTGAGAATAATCTAATGATTTGATCCGTATACAAACCCAAGTCTAGACTCTATTTTCTATGAAATAGTTTTCTAATCTATTTTCATTGTCTTTGAATTTGATATCTAATATTAAACGAAGAACCGAAAGGTGAAGTTTAATATTGAGATCGAATCAAACTTCAAATATCAAAAAAGAACCGAGAGGAGAAGTTTGATACTAAAAAAATGAGATACGTTCATGTATTATGAGAGAAAACATGATATACCAAATGAATGTCTTGTCCTTAGAAACATTTCGTTGTAGAATAGAGAAATAGATATGGAATGTAATGGATTAAACATTGAGATGAAAACCACAATACCATGAAGCTTTTTAAACACCTGAATTTTAAATCAAACAAACATTGATCTTAAAAACCTATTCCTTTTCAGGTAATCAAAACTGAAAATTAGATTGGCAATCACTTAAAAATCTATGTGGATCGATATTTTTACTGGTCGATAGAATTGTGCACTTGCAGAGCTATCAATGATCGTGACTAAAAGATGACGAGACCTCCACCTAATCACAATCTCACACTATTAGCTAGCCGCCAGACGCTCCAACAGAGTGTTGAAACGAATAGCCTTGACCAGACTTACGCCAAATAGAAGAACAAAGAAAATCATCAACAATAGATAGCTTAGTTTCTTGAATACACAAAACATACGACAAATTTTCGCCAGCCAACTTACGCGCCTCTTTCATCTTCTCCAAAACCCTGTTCACATTCCATGATATCATCTTCATTAAAAACTCTCACCCACCCTCACACTACACCTCTACCCTCAAAAACTGCTACCTCCTCCTAACAAACCCTTCCACCCCCTTACCACCACCCTCCTTCCCCTCATCACACTCCTGAGCACCACTACCCTTCAAATATTGTCTCCCTTCCCTTGAAAAGGCATTATTTAACATATTCATTTTATCTTTGAATTTCACACCTATCGTCTTACCTATGCCCCACACATCTTCAACTGCCATCTTGTCATTACCATGATAAACCACCCAATTCTCCCAATCCTTGTTTACTGATGATGAGGAAGATGCAGTACACTGAAATACACACATATTTGTATCTTTGTTAACATTGGTCTCAGATCACTTACAGACACTTTTCATCAAAACCTTTAGCCCCTTTTTCATGTCTTTAATTGGAAGTCGAGCCAATTTATTCAAACTAAGAACATAATGTTTTAGAAGACTTCCTGATTTCTTTTTCTTTTCCTAATGACCACCTATGTCTCCATGATTATGTGCATTTAACCAATCCAAACTCCATAGCCCAGGCAACTAGGAGCATATTTCTCATTGGCACTAAAAAATAACTTGTGCATGAAAAGATTATTGTTGGGTAGAACTAAACAAATGTTTGTGGATTATAATTTTATTTTCGTAGGGACTACAATAGTTATTACATATAAGTAAGGATTAAACTTAAAAATTCTTAATTTTATAGGAATCAAAAATATATTTATCCGTAAAATATATTGTTCTATTGTTTATTTATTTCTTTGACTAAATATTGGTCAATTATTTTTTTATCTACTTTAATTTTTTACATAAATAAATAATATTATAATTTTTTTTTTGTTCTAAATTGATGTAGAATTATTTTGTATTAAATGATTACCATATTTTTTTTATATTAATGTCAGGTACAATTAGGAAAACAATAATTGGTCCTTTCTTTGGTAAAAAAATATAAATAGTAAAAAAAAAATTGGAAATCCTCGTTGTAATCAGGAAAAAGAAAATATTCATTCGATAAGAGGAAAATAAAACTAAAATAAAAATAAAATATATTTCATGAGTACTAAGATAGTGTAAAGAAAGGCATAGATGCGGGGGAGAATGGTTTTCGAAGATAGTACGAAAAAATATATCTAGTGTTGATAAACTAGCTGATAAGATATGATTTTACTTTTTTTTTTAATTTGATCCTCTAAACTAAGAAGGTAATCAATCCTAAATTTCATATCTTAGGTAAGTGGTTGTGGAAGTTTAGGTCTGATCAGAATTGGTTATAGTTTAAAGTGTTGGCACAAAGTATAGGATTATTACTGGAATTAAGATACGAGGTGTGAAGGTTTCATCTTGGCGGAAGGATTTTGTTGTTATCCATGATGGAGTAGAAACTTCATATAATCCTTATTACAATTTATAATGATACAAACAAAGTCAAATCACACTACAATCATACCAGTACAAACCAAACTCATGAGTTTCAATCCACAAAGCAATACAATAAAATAAACACCTCTATAGCTTAACACCCTTGATACTTGGTGGTGGCACCTTCCTCCAAGTAACTTTGAGAAGATCAAGATATAATGGAAACTGGACAACTCCATAGAATGTGATAGGCAAGCAAATGGCAATATACAAATAGAACAAGATACCACTCTTGATATATTTATCTGTGAGCACAAAGTAGTGTCCAGCAATGAAAGAAATGAACATGGCAACAATGGCTACGAAGAGAGAACTTAACCCAAAAAGAAGTTTCAATGGCAAGTTTCTATTGAAGTCTTCGACTTGTTTTCGAGAAGTGAGTATAGAAAGGAACATGATTAGTGCAGTGACAGAGAAGTAAAGTCCAATTAATGAACAAATAGAGAATACTTCAAATGCAGGCTGTCCTTCAAAATTCGGTTTCCCTGATTGGTCATTGCCTCCAGGGACGCTGCCTGATGTAGCAAAGGAGACGCCTGCGACGAGTGCTGCTACAACTGAGCATGACTCTGATGTTTCTTTCAACCACTCAATGCTTTTATCTAGAAGCTCTTTGTGTTCCTCCTTAAAGATTTCACCTGGGGTTTTTCCTTCTTTGTTGCTTCTATGATGGTAATGGTCTGGTACTAGTCTTTTAATATACTATACAAGACCATTCACATATAGTTAAAACAGATAAATGTTAATGCAACATAAATAGATATTACTAATATTTAAATAACATATATATTTGTAGTGTAATCTTTTTTCTTTTGAAGTACTTCGTAGTATAATCTTATAGTCTATATTTTTTAAATGTATGTTACAAGTACAATTCATTTTATTTTTAAAGAAGTACAATTCATATAATTTGATGAAGTATAGATATGAAATGAAATGATTTTAAAATTAATTGACAGTTTTTAGATCTTGAAAATACAGGATCATTTTTTTTTTTAAAGAGGATGAAAATAGAATAACTATATCAAAGAGTTACTTTGAATTAAGGGTTAACAGTGTTTTATCACCCTGTAATATAGGCTATTTCCGGTTTTTGACCTGTAAAATTTTTTGTTTGGTTTTCGTCCTTGTAATTTGAAAATTTCTGGTTTTGGACCTTCATGAATTTTGACAGTATAAAATCGATGATATGGTAGGGGGCGAAATCGAAATTTGCTCATATTAACAAGGTGTAAACCGAAATTTGTTCAAATTATAGGGGGTTAAACCGAAATTTTCTCAACTTACAGGGGGCGAAATTTCCCATGAAGGTCCGAAATCAAAAAATTTTCAAATTACAAGGACGAGAACCAAACAAAATTTTTTACAGGGTCGAAAACCAGAAATGACCTATATTACAGGGGGTAAAGCACTATTAACCCTTGAATTAAACTTGGATCAAGTAAAGTGTCGATAGAATGACTACGTATTTTAGGGTTTGAATTTTATTTATTGATGGAAATAAAGTTAGATTTTTTTTTTAATAATGAATAAAGATAGATCGTTTGAAAGAGGGGTTGCCACATTAATTAATAGATACTCTCCAATTCCTTAAAAAAAAAAAAAAATCTCCAATTATTATTGACGGTAAAATATAAAAAAAAAAATTGTACCATAGATTCTTTAACTTAATTCATAGTTTTAAACAAGTCCCTGTCAAAAAAAAAAAGTCATTTGTTTTTTTTTCGTATCGTATTAGTCATTTTGAATGTCAAATTAGTCGTTTATGTTAAAAAAAATTGTTTACGACATTGGTACAAATTAACTACAATCAAGTCCGGCCATTTAAATCTTTTTTCCTTTTTATTTGAGATTGTGAATTCATTTTTGTTAAAGAGGCTCTAGTTTTGGTTTTGAGTGATGAAATATTTTTATAGTAAATTTACGATTTTTTTTTGTGGTGGCTGAGATTTGAACCTCGGACCTTGTATACCAACTGAGCTAAGCTCACGAGGACAGTAAATACACGATTTAATAACCAACTACACAAACTTGGAACAATAATAAATAAACTAACTAAAACTGGTCCGACTTTTTTTCTATTTCTCTAGATTTTTTTAAGAAGTAGGTCAAACACAATATAAATTAAGTTCTTAATAAAAAATAAAAATGTTTTTTGGGAATGGAAAAAACTAAATGGAAGGAGATTTGAACAAAGTGTATTGAAACCTATTTTACAACCACTTTTAATCAGAGCTTAATTTTATGGTCTTTCTTTTGATACACAACCCTATGTTAAAATGATACATTAAGTTATAAGATATATAAGATACTTGATAAAGTTTTGTCTTAAAAATATCATATGATCTCTTTTCATATACATGCATAAGATGTATGTGACATGTTCGTACGTACCTTGTACCACTTGATGTCCCACATCATTTGCATGGCCGCACCAGATATCCTCCAAGCAGTGTTTTCGTTGTGTGTTGCTATAAATGCTGCTAAGTGTAAAATGGTGTTTTCGTTGATATCAACTTGTTGATTTATGCTATGAAAGGTTTCCATAGAAAGCCTCTTCCACAACCCCTCAACAACTTGCGGTTGTCTATACTTCACTGCTATAAGTAATGCATTTTCATTGTTAGAGTTAGTTTCATGGATGACACTTTTTAGTTTAGATTCAAGCACACACATGATTTCGGTTATGCCATGTTTTGCTGCACGCAAATATGCTGTATCATTTGTGCCACTTTTCTTTGCTGTTAATTCCTTCATTGCTACAAGTAATAAGCCTTTCTTGTCAGATGCCTTTACTTTTGAATTAAGCTCTTCCATAATTTCAACTACGCCACTTTTTGCTACTGCTAAAAATGTCGTATCTTTTTCAACATTTTTTGCCGAATCTTCCTTTTTTTGATTTCCTTCTCTCTCTTGTTTTGAATTCTTTTTCAAATCCTCTGCAATACACAACTATGATTGTTATGCTATTTTTTTTCGAAACAAATTATGTTACTTCACACAAATTAAAGATAAATTATAAATACACAAAGATATAAAAAAAATATCAATGCTAAATTGCTAATTAACAAGTGTCATAGTTCAGCCTCTAAAAAAAAGTGTCATAGCTAAGGAAATTAAAAATAGAAGTTTTTTTTATTGGAAATAAGAACTTTTAAACATTAAAAAAGTTGAATAAAATTTTTTCAAGAGAATATTACTACGTTTATTTATTTAATGTGTGTATTTAAGACACTCGTTTGTAAAATTAGTTTACTCTTTCCGTTCATTTCTTTTTTAAGGATACTAATTTTAGGGATGGCAAAAAGGGTCAATCCGTTCCGTCCGGTCTAGATAGGGCGCATAGTGGGCCGGGTCATCTAGAGATGTAGGGTTGGAAATCTCAACTCGTCCCGTTTTATGGCGGACCGACAAATTGGCGGGTTTACCCGACGGTGTATTTTTTTTAAAAAAAATATTAATTAAAAACTTCACATAAACATGTAAGAATATATAAATTTAAAGACAATTTAAAGAAGTATAAATATATAACTAATGACCCCACTAAAAAAATATGAAATTAATCATTCAAACATATAAATTACATCGTCTAAAAATATAGAGTAAATAAAACATTCAAAATAAAAAGTTCATGAGTTATTAATTGACTAAGTGTTAAAAATATGAGGTTAAAATCATAAAAAGTGATAAAATTAATTGAATGTGCCCCCCACCCCACCACTATACGGAGGAGAAAAATAGAAAATTGTAAAAGTGAATTTGTTTTTAATATATACCTAACGAGTCAATCCGCCCGCCCCGTCACTGCCCTACTTTTTAGAGGGTTAGGCGGAGCGGACACCCTATCAGCGACGGGTTCAAAATTTCAACCCACCCCACTAAAAAAATATAGGTAAACGAGTCCAACTTGACGGGTCCAACTCATTTTGTCATCTCTATACTATATGTAGCAGTTTGACTATCTATACTATTTAGGTAATCTATTTTGACCATATTGTTTTAATAATATCTATTTACGTAATCTATTTTGACCATATAGTTTTAATAATATCTATTTACGTAATCTATTTTGACCATATAATTTTACTAATATATAAGGATAATTATTAGTAACTTTTTTTTAAAGATGAAGGATACAGTTACTAGTATATAAAATGTTCGATTTGCCTTAATGAATATTTTCAAAATATTAATTATTATAAATTTTAGTTACAGATAATTAAATATATTAATAATCATAATTGTGTATTGACATGCGTGAAGTAGTCTAACATGCAATTAAGAACCGACATAGTTATTCACTCATTTTTTTTACCGATTTTTTTTTGTTCTTACTACCTTTCCGTTCGCGCACGACTCTTTCAAAACTATCATCTTTCTCTTTTATTTCTTCATCATGTTCTCCGTAATCAAAGGGATCAGCCCCACCACACATGTATGACTCATAAGGATCTTTCATAAATGCTTCCAAGAGCTGGCTACCGCATATGTGCTTCTTCTTAACCCTCTTTATTGCCCCTAAGTTTGCAAAATTAATTAAGTTCAGCAAAATTAATTAAGAGTGTTCACAAAGCAAAAGAGCAATGGTGAAAAATATAATGTCGTACCATAAGTATAGCTCAATTGACAAGAATGATGTAGTATATAGAAGTTGAGGTTTGAACTCGAAATTTCTCATTTATTTACTTTAAAGGCTAAATTTTAAACCAATTGATTGCATGACAACAACAACAAATTTTAAACAATAGACAACATGATAACAACAACAAAAAGTAGAATAATGTTGTATCATTAATTAGCTTATTTTGCACCATTAAATTAATAGATCACATCATATATATATATATATATATATATATATATATATATATATATAAATATATATATAACTTTATCT
>Ga0315915_1005305_pt1:0-15000 | contig 16097 bp, 4 predicted proteins | sample MpolbnodulesMG_FD_207738 | JGI IMG/M metagenome (GOLD analysis project Ga0315915, IMG submission 207738) | Medicago polymorpha root nodule microbial communities from Los Angeles, California, United States - branched nodules | ecosystem: Host-associated > Plants > Roots > Nodule | place... | reverse complement strand
TTCTGACGAACTTGCTTCTGATGACGTCATCACTTCAGGAGCACTTATACTTCAGATGCACTTTTCTTCAGATACTTCAAGCTTCCTTTTTGTTGATTCTTTTGCTCTATTTTGTTTTTCCAGAACCTTATAAAGATATCAAATTGTCTATGGTCCTGTACACTTGAACAAATATTAGCATATCCAATTGACAATTTTTAATACCTTGTTATCATCAAAACTCTAAGGGTAACGTATGTTAAACATTTTTCGTTCCAACAATCTCCCCCACTCTAAAGGTAATGTTTGTTAAACGTATTTTGTTCCAACAAAGGATACTAAAAAAAGAAATTATAAAGTAGTTATTGCATTGAAAATTGTGTAATTAATATATAAAAAGTAAAAAAAAAAAATCACTTTTTAATAATAACTTCTTTTTTTGGTATCCTTAACCAATGCACCGGGGCCACCGGTTAGCATGACCCATATACTTATAATTGATTTAGTAGATTAAGTCGTTCGAGTTTAGAAGGAAAAATCTCTCTATAAAGGAAGTACTATGTAACAACACTTGTGAACTCGTATACAAATATTTTTGTTTTCTCCTTCCCTTTTCTCTCTACGTTAACTAGGAAAAAGACGGGCACGTGAGTGCCTATCTTATCACTCTTTTTATTGTGTCAACGTTTGAAAATTATAAACTGTGTTTTTTTATGAAATTTTGATTTTTATTAAAACAAAAAATATAAATATTTGTTGCTCTCAGTTATAACAAATCAAACTAACCATGATTATTTGTTTTAATGATACCAACAATATAACAAAAACTATAATCTAAATTCTTTATTTTAACTAGCGGAAAGACGGACACTATCGTTAGCGGAAAGATGGACACTATCGTGCCCGTCTGTCCGCTCTTTCTACTGCGCTAACGCATGCGATTATTTTATTATGTTTGTTTGTATAATTTTTATTAAAATTTTTAAATATTAATGGAAATAATTGATATAGTGATTTATAAACAAAATTCTCAAGGCAAATAACAAAATTATTTTTGACTCACATCACTTATAAACCAGCAAAGTCAAATATAATCTATAAAATTAATCGACTTTGATTAGTTGTAACATGAATGAAAAAGAAAAAAAAAACTTGTAGGTTAATTCTGAATTTTGATGCAGAGGGCTGAGAGAGGTTGAAAAAAACTAAACAATGCGGGAACGAACTATGAATTGCGAGAACCCTACTTATTGATATTTAATATAGTGCTAACAGATCTTTTTCTAAAATATTTTTAGTCCTAATATTTTTTTAGAGGATTTAAAGTCCAATCTTCAACAATATTTTTTGCTTACGTTTGTTACTAATATTTTTTAGAGGATTTAAAGTTCAATCTTTAACATTAATTTTTGCTCACGTTTGTTTCTAATCTTTTTTTTAAAGTATTTAAAGTCCAATCTTTAACATTATTATTTTTTACTCACGTTTGTGACTAATTTTTTTGTAGAGGATTTAAAGTCCAATCTTTAACATTATTTTTTTTCTCACGTTTGTTACTAATATTTTTTTAGGGGATTTAAAGTCCAATCTTTAACAATATTTTTTGCTCACGTTTGTTAATAATATTTTTTTAGAGGATTTAAAGTCCAATCTTTAACAATATTTTTTGTTTATGTTTGTTACTAATATTTTTTTAGAGGATTTAAAGTCCAATCTTTATCATTATTTTTTGCTCACATTTTTTAAATTGATCAAAGGTTAAGGAAGAGTAACTTATATTAATAAAATAATAAAATAAAAATCGAAATACTGTTTTTTGTGGAAGTAATAACATAATATGGAAATACGGTTTTTTGTGGAAGAGATATGAAAATACTTGTCAATCTTTGTCAATTGTATTGAGGAGAACAACACAGATGTACAACATAAAATCGGCTGATAAAAAAGTAACATGAGTTTTTATTTTGTGCTAGTTTTTTGTGAGTTTGATATGTGGTTAACGGAGGTAAAAGATGGTTAACGGGGACGATTAGTGACATGGATTAGTAATCCACGTGTTATTTTATAACTGAGTAACTGTAAGAACAATTCATAAGGAATTGTGTGTGGATTTTCTCTTTAAATTAAATTTATTCTTATTTATTTGTTACATGTGTTATTTGTATTTAAAATAAAATTAAAACTAAAAATTAAGGGTATTTTTGGAAAGAAAAGTCTAACCTAAAAGTGTGCTGAAAGGGGTAGTTTTCTTTATATATAGTATAGATGACATCAACAACAATCTTTATTATAGAAAAAGTCGTTTAAGGTTATAATTGAGATAATGAAAAAGTAAGTATAAATATACTTATCTAGTTTGTCACACTTTTTAAATGATTAAAAGAAGAAAAAAAAAACCAAACATATATATATATATTTTCATATCGAGTTTGTTACATTTTTTTAATATTTAAATTTATTTTTATCTATTTGTTACATGTGTTATTTATATTGAAAATTGATTACATTTTTAAAAAGAAAAAGTCATCCCTTCTCTCTTTAAGGCTTATCTTCAATAATCTCTTATCGAAAACTTTACCAACAATGAAGGAAAACCCTTCAACAAATCCTTAAATCATATTCATGTACAACCTAATTTGAAACAGTCCCACTCCTCATTTCTTGTATCTTCTAGCTAGTACTTCAAATTAGGTCGTACATGAATGAGGTTTAGGAATTTCATATGAAGCTAACTCCCCGTGCTTGACCCCAGTTGTTATTAAAAAAGGGTTACTGGTTGGAGGATATTTCTTTCTTCCAACTTTCAAGTTCAAATGTAAGGTATTGAATGCATGGTCAATTTTGATACGGAGTTACAATCAAATAAACTTAATGAGTTCAAACTTTAAAGCAATATAATTTGTTTGATTTAGTTTATCAGGTTGAGTACGACTTGTAAAGAGATTTAATCATGAGGAGTTGCTTAAGAATGTGGTGAATACCCACGGGTTTTGACAAATAAATTATTAGACTCTTGCCTTTTACTTCTCTTGGAAAAACTTTCTCACAAGTCATGTTATTTAGAAAAACCAAAAATGGTCAAAATATGGTAAAAGTTCGATGGTATTCCAAGAAAAGAGAACCATGGGTTGAGCTTGCTAAGTGATACATCACCAACCTCACATGAAAGAATTGTTAGCATTACGTTAATCTAGCCAGCAGTTTCGGAAGATATGAATAAAATATTTAAATTTGATGTTGACGTTGGAGACCACATTTATTTTTCCTACCAATGTATTTGGACCGCAAGCAAATTGAGTAAGTTATTAGTTTTTGTCAAAAAAAAAAGTATTTCCTTTGTCAAAAAACAATATTATTGTTTAGGAGTATGTTAAAGATTCTTGAATTATGTTGTATTACCTTCAGAATTAAATAAGTATTACATGTTTTAAGGCTTTGCTAAATACATACACGCACTTATTTTTTAGAATTTTATTCTAGCAAGTTATAATTAAACAATGGTTAAATAGTAGACTCAAATGTGTAGTTTACTAACTTACTCCTTTAAAAAAAATGGGTGTAAATTAACATCTCATATAGGCATTTGTCAAAACTTACTAACTTACTCCTTAAAAAAAAGGGTGTAAGTTAGCAGCTCATATAGGCATTTGCCCCACTCATTTTTTAGGAGTATGTTAGCAAGTAATTACTAAAAATTTGTTGAATACACCCTAAAGGGCATGTTGCTAAAATATCATTCATATAACAAGTGAGTGTATTCTAGAATTTTCCTACATTTTAATATATAAATGCATAAGAATTTTCGATATCCATAATTATGAATTTCATAAAGGCTCATTTGGAGGGAACAATTTGAAGATGAAAGAGGGGGCATTTTGGTCTTTTTGTATTTGTATGATAAGCGCATGCGTATTTTCATTGTTTTATGCGATTTTTTTTCTATGAAACTTTGCATATCCTTTATGTATATTTTTATGGATGTTTGTGCTAAATACCAGCTCAAAATTCGATTTTTAGGTCGAGGTTCTGTTGATTTGTTTCTTGAGTTTATGACACTTTAAAATTTATAATTAATCATCCCTTGTCGAAATTTTTATATTTTTTTGGGCCAAACTATATTTTAACATACTAAACATGCATGTAAAAAAGCATGAAAAAATTCAACATCTAGATCATTCTTTTGGAGTTTATGTCTACATAGAAGAATATGAGGTTGAAAATAGAAAGAATATTAAATTATAGTTAGAATTAATATTTTCTTAGAGAAACATTTGTCAGACTTCGCGTATATACTAAAGGACAATTTGAACAATTAACCTCGAAATTTTTTGCGCAAGGTAATATTGTGCTACATATACACACGTTTTTTTTGTCAAGTAGTCTAGTGGTTAGTAGTCACACATTTTAAATGTAGAGAAGTGGGGTACCCGGGGTTCGAACCCCAACTTCTATATATAACATGAAATACATTTACCAACTGAATTAAACTCACCGAAATATACACACGTTTTAAACCTAAAAGAACATTTACATGTTAGTTCTTACTTTAATGACTCTATGTACTAACCTTTATATTATTGTATAGTTGTTTATTGCATAGTTGTTATTACTAAAGTCATCAACTACCTACGATGTATTAAAAAGTAAGAGAGAGAGAGAGAGAGAGATCTTGCATCAACCAAAAGAGTCTTCTAAAGCAATCAAGATGTGTAGTTAAAACTACACAAGATGTATTACATATAATATAGTCTAATGTATGATATATTAGTCTAAATGAATTCTATATACAGTAAATGATATGATGATTTAGCAAAATAATAATGATAATGACATGATGAATAGCTTAAGAATGCAGTTTAGTACGAAATAAGTAAAGGTCATGCTCATGCCACATGTTATGTGTATCTCCACCTCCACGAATGAGTTCGTCCCTTGGTGGACGGCAGCTTTACTTCAGGAGAACATATGAACCCACATTTCAGCGGTTATATCACATTGTGTCTGAGTTTTTAATTAATAGTTCCTGAGTAGACAGGATTGAGAAATTTTCTCCTCTTCAATAGTAGTAATTTTTTTTTTTTAAGAAAATAACAATTATTTATCCAAAAGTTTTATATTTAATATTGAATGTATAAATTTTAATACAAAGTTTCTATTTTAAACTTTTTAACTTGTGAAAATTTGTACATAATAAAAAAACCAATAAAAATTTATGAAAACTGATCATATAAAAAATATAATAATAATAATAATTGTTCAGGACCGGTCAGAAGGCCAATCCCACGGCAACAAGTGGACTAAATGTACACCGCCTTAAGGCTCGGTGTCTGAAGGAACACGCCAACATCAGTGCACCGTATCACATTCGAGCACGCCTCCGCGCGACGATCACTCTACATGTGTCCTCTAACCGCTCCCTAATCACACGCCATAATTCTCGGAGACGGTTATCCTCACGCGCGCCTATATAAGGGTGACTTAGCTTCACCCTGAAGGTATGATTCACTTTTCAAAACACTTTCTACACACGCTTTCTCAGTTTAATTATTGACTTGAGCGTTGGAGTTCTAATATGCATGCAGACACCTTTCGTTCCACCGCGAAGACTCTTCGCCACCGTACCGGAACACTTTCCGTCATTGTTGCCTCTCATCCATCCTCACTGGATAGATCAATAATAATAATAATAATAATAATAATAATAAATAATATTGAGTTATTTATTAAAAATATATTTGTAACTCGTTATGATTTTTGATGCCAACATATTGAAATTTCAGTCTATATAGTGATACTTCCACATACCCATAATATATATATATATATAAAACAATTGAAAGTTTATGACAATGAAAATAAGGTTTTTCCACTAAAAATGATTCGAAAAACAAGGAAACAACAACTACTGGGTATGTCCAAGCGCGGGGCGCATGAGGCAGCCCCTCTTATGCAAATTCTGCAGTTTTCGACCCTTTTCAAGCGTTCTTTCATCTTATAATGCCTTCGAACTTTAAATGAATCTTCTTCACTTTGTATTGTCTTCAAATGTCTTCTAAGAACCATTGAACTTCCATCTTCATATCATGGATCCTTCACTTGATGTCTTGTTTTGCCGATTACATGACTTCTCACTAAAAGACTCAAAACATCTATTGAGTTGCATGATTTAGGGTAAAACTTAATTACAACGACTTAAATGAAAACAATACAAAAAGTTTCTCAAACACATTGACAACTCCTCTAATTTTGACTTCTAAGTTGGCTTTAAATGCAAAGGAAATAACTAAAATATAGCTAAAAACTGAAGGGAAATCATATTACAAAACAAACAGTGGAATAAAAAATTTTGATTTCCTTTCCTAGGATCAGTGATTAGTATGTTACCTCTCGAAGTGCAGAAAAGTCCCAATCACAGCAAAGCAAAGAGCAAAGCCTCTACTAGTCCACACGAACGGTGCTTCTCTAGTTCCCGATGCTAGCCAAGCGATCAGAGGTTTGGAAAAATTATGGTTTCTGAAAATGTGTAACCATGACTTCAACACAAGGGTTCTATTTATAGAACTCCTAGTGTGCTCTGCAAGTCATAAGTCATTATTGGGCTTCCGTATGCCCATTAACGCATTTAGGCTTCTGCTAACTAATTGGCATTATTTGCTAAGCACACTCATATTATAAGTCTTACTTATATTTCTCCTTTTGACCATTCTATTATGTGTGACCCTATAGGTTCTTGTCACGTTGGCGTTAATATTAAATCTTTTATGTAATATTATAAATAGCGAGCGGTATCTAGCAACACATCACTGCTGCCCAAGTGACAGGAATGTCAAGTGATCTGACGAAACCTTTTCCATGATAATGTCCATGTGCAAAATTACTCCTTTATCCTCATATCTATATTGATTACAAGACATATATTTTGTAACCCTTGTATAGATCAATATTTATTTATCTTTATCCCGAAATATACTGAATAACGAATAAGTCTAATATCTCATATTGACTTAGTTCGGCATGGCCATGCAATTTTACAGTCATATTTCATCAAGAGACCTAAAGATATATCTCCTGTTATGAGAAGGGACAAATCCCATCTAGGACAATCATGTCCCTCAGCATGATTCGTCAAGTACCCATTAACCAACATTATGGTTATCCTTTTATAGACAACGCTTGAATGGCAATAAAGCCCTGAAGTCCACATCTAAGGATCATAGTGGTTTCAGGTCTTTGAGTGGTATATACCATTATCATTGTGAGAATATCTTATGACATTTTTATAACATACTATGTAGTATTCTCGTGATGGGTCAATCCAGTATAAATATTACTCCTAATATTTATACATATGTATTGACTAAATATCTCATATCCATGACCCATGAGATGTGGTCATTAGTCTACATACATAATAGTCTTGGCGCTTTATTATTATCCCAATTTATATCAAAGCTTGACTACAGATACATTTAAGAATAGTGTTCTTTATGTTAATGTAATCTCATGATTAAGTCACACTTAATATACCATTACACGAACTATCTATTTTAGGGACTTTATTAATATTGCAACAAATATAATAAAGAGTGTCATATATTATTTAATAATAAAAGCCATGATACATAGCATAAGTTTAACATAAACTATTAGCCTTTAGGACTTACACCAACAACTTCATCAATATTGTCAAGTCTCCTGTAATCTCCTAGTGTTATGCGTTCTGGTTCTCCCATCTCTTTGTTAGATGAGTAGTCACTAAGACTTGAAAGAGGAACAGTTGCTGCTTCTGCTGCTTCTTTGATTGCTTTCCGAATAGCTCTCTCGGTTTTATCGATGTTGAAATTGAATAGCAAGGTACCTGAATATGTACCACGTATAAAACAACTTGCAAGGAATTTAAGAAGAACTTGCGATAGAGAATTAGACTACTAACAAAAGGAAATAAATATAAATATTATTTTCGGTTTTTTTGTTTGTTATAAAAAAATTGACTAAAATAAAACTAACCTAGAAACAAGGAAAATAAAAACCTAACGTAGAAAATAGGAACTAACCCTAGTTTCTAGGATCTAACCTAGGACTAAAAACAGAAAACAAACCAACCCTAAAAATAGAGAAATCTAAAATTAAAATAATCAAAAAATATTAAAACCTAAAAATAAAACTTATCTAACCTAGTCTAATTATTCACAAAATAAATCCTACTGATTGCCTTGTAGAAATATCAACAATATCCAACAACGACACACAAAAGTTGATGATGTAATTTGGCACATGCACCAAATCATATCAAGTAATAAAGTAGTAAGTTATTGTCTCCATAGGTATTTTTGTTCAACTCAGTAATTAGTGGAATCTATTTAGAAAAGAAAAGAAAAGAGATAGATTGATGGTGGTTGCTTGGTTTTAATTGTCCTGCCCAATGCGAGATTAGGTTTTTATGATTCAGAAGTGTAACGACGATTATGTAAGCCTTGAATCTCCCCTTAATTTCCTATTGGAAATTAAATCGAGATATCATTAGTTTATAACTTTTCTTATGTTTGGATTTAAGAAAGTAGAACATAACCATGTGATGAATCTGTGGACGTTTATTTTAATATATACGCAATTCAACCATTTATAATTGCGGGGTCCCTTAAGATAAGTTATAGACCTAAAGTCATACTTAGATTTAATTGATTTAGAAACTAAGAAATTCACTATTGTCTTTCTCCAATGGAATTTGGGTTGTCAATCATACTGCCTCCATCTAGGATAAGATATAAAAACAGACATATACGAATTAAATCAGACTTTAAATTATAAACTGAATAAAAACTTTATTAATAGAATCCAATAAATAATACGAGGTTCATCATGAAACCCTAATCAAAGAGGTTTGGTTGCTCATGGCAACCGACATCATTACAAAACAATAGAAAAACATTCCCTAGAGGAAACAAGAAGAGGATGGAGATCATCTGCCTTGATGCTCCTGATGTTTGACCATTGCCTTTTACCGCTAGCTTTTTGAACGAATAAAAGAGTGTGCAAGGGCGATCTTTATTTATAGTGCATGATTATTTAGGGGTTAAGAGAGTGAAAATAGGGGTTTTCCACCAAAAACGGCTAGGAAAACAAGCAAACAACAACTATTGGATGTGTCCATGCGCAATGCACATAGTTTGGAGCACATAGGCGCATAAGACAAAATGTAATTTTGTCATATGTGCAGGGGCGCTTGGCGCATGAAGCAGCCCCTCTTGTGCAAATTATGTAGTTTTCGACTTTTCATGTGTCCGTCTGTCTTCAAATGTGTCGGAACTTCAAATAAATTTTCTTCACTTTGCATTGTCTTCAAATGTCTTCTAAGAACCATTGAACTTCAATCTTCACATCCTTAATCCGTCATTTGATATCTTGTTTTTTTTTATCAATTTACATGATTTTTCACTAAAAAGACTAAAAACACATATGAAGTTGCAGGATTTATGATAAAACTAAATTACAACGACTTGAATGAAAACAATACAAATGTTCCTCAAATCATTGACAACTCCTCTAATTGAGTTCAAATTTGCCTTCATATTCCAAGAAAATAACTAAAAACATAGCTAAAAACATCAAATTCTATTCCATCATCAAGGTGCTCAAAGTTCCAAAGGATATATGAAGCCCTCTTTTATTCTCCATAAGGCACGGGTTTTTCTAGTTCATCAATCAAGAGGGAAATCGAAGGAATCCAAGTTGAAGAAGGAATCTTGATGAAGATTGTCAATGGATCACTTAGGGTAAAAGATTTTAAGGATTATGTTTGTGGATTTTGAGCTCGGATCAAGTTGAAGGTGATCTTGCTACAAGTGGTTTAGGGTCTTGGTAATGTTTAGGACTAAAGAGTCATAAAATTTGAGAAATTACTTGTAATCAAACCTTGTAGGACTTGCATACAAACATTCAATCATAATGGAGGGTCGTAGGTTTTTCTATGAAGGATATACCTCATATCAAGGACAATTGGGGAACCTCTATAAATCCGATGTTTTCTCTTCCCTTACCTTCTAGTTTTTGCATTTAATTTCCTTGCAATTTGATGAACTATGATATAATAGGATTGAACAAGTGTTAAGTGATTAATTTCTTTAATAACTTGTTTGTGTTTAGTTAACCTTGAATTTCTATATGTTGATTAATGCCTCTATATATTAGGAATCTTTGTATTAATAAATTCATTAATAGTGTTGTAACTAGAATTTGATTTATGATAATTTCTTGTTTAAGTATTAGGTTTGATTTGAGAATGCCAAGGTCTTGTAATTAAGTATTTATAATTTGATTGTGGATCATTATCTCAATTGTGAACATCTTGTTCAAAAATGGTTAATTGTAAACATTGTTTTAGTTCGATTATCTTAGTATTCACATTATCATTCCAATCAACAAAATGTTGTAAAACTTTTTGAAAAATTATTTTCGCATGTATAATTTTTCAGAGGGAATATATTCACCCCCCATCTAGATTCAAATTGTTTTCGTCATATCGACCAATACCATCTTTATCGAGCTCAAAGAATTTTGCAATGAAGATAAAAGTGATAATGTTTTATGTAAAGATTATAGTTTATACCATCTTGTTTAAAAGAAGCTTGAGTACGCAACTAACGAAACTTATGCAAACATAGTCATGACCTTATCATGTCTTAACCCCAAAGTGGTTTTGCTCATAATGAGCTTAAACACAAAAATGGAAATAATATAAGAAATAAATGAAAACATATTTGCGATAATTGATAAAAGAATTTAGTGTTTACAAAGGAAGACTACAATCCAAGATGAAAAGAAGCGATCTTTTGATATTACTCACTCGCAAATTTCCTAAAATTTCAACAAAGAACTAGTTATCGTGCTCTTCAATGGAGTGGATCATGGGTAGAATATGGATTGTGAGATCTCACGTGGCTGCTAACCCTAGTTGGAAACGGCCACTGAGATGGGATGAGAATTTCAGACCCTTCGCACAACAATGTGATTGTCTTTTTATACTACAAGACCTTGTCGTTATCCTTGTTGTGCCCTTTTGTAATTTCCCATGTGCACATGTCATTTTCTTATCCATTAGGAACCAACATACTCCTTATCTCCTCAATGTAATGGATATCTTTGCTGACCCATGTTCGTACAATCATATTACTCGTACTTGTAGTCATACAAAGATGTGGCTTTAGCCTCCAACGATACATCGTTAAACATCTTAACATCAACACACAACTTGCCCATAAAACCAACCATAACGAATATAAATTAATCTAAACAACTAAATATCAATAAAAGCTAAATAAAATCATAAAATTCTAAATAGACAGAGAATAGGAGGTTTTAGCTATGCAATAAGTCAAAAGATCAACAAATCTTGGTGATAAAACAAAGTTAATAACCAACATTTTTATGGTTATCAACAATGACCAATTATGGTTTATTTGACTCAAAAATCATGGAATATTACCCACATGTGTTGAATAATGTCACAACAAACCTTCTACCACCTAATGCACAAATTTCATCCCCATAAGTTTGACGACACCTAAAACAATCATCATTTATCCTGATAAACAACAATGGATTGCAAATATACTTTACCAAATATTTCAACATAAAAAGTAATTATCATGTTACTCGACCATGACAAATCGGTGATTAAAGTTTATGTGATGGAACCCCAAGTCTATGGAAGGTTAGACGATGTTGAATCATTGGAGCGACGGGGGATTCTTATTTCTCAAGGCCACTAACTTAAAACATGGGTTACATACGTTTTAGATTGAGTCAGAACATAGTGGGTTGCGAAAATGATCAAATAAACTCATGTCCATGTGTGTAGCACTACTAACCACATTAAGGGACAAGGGAAGAGACACAACTGTATTGGAGTTATGTAATAAGGATCATGTGATTAGATCATGTCATGAATGAGGACACTGACAGTTGAACGTGGGGCTCAACGATCCCCAAAACAATGGAAACTCACGAACTATCTGCATAATTACTCAAACGGAGATTTAACATTTTATGCCAAGTCACTTTGCTAACAGGAAATAGTTTTACTGTAAATATTAAGTTCACACGTTGTAATAAACATCCAATCAATCGAACAAGCTTATTTATTTGTACTCATTTTTTATTGTATCGCTAAATCCCAAAAAAAAAATGTACATAACGCTCTATTGGAGAAATTAGGGAAACCACTGTTGAGGGACAAAGTTAGCATCAATTGCTTGAAGTAAAGGGAATCACAATTAAGGACATTCAGCCCAACCTCCACTAAATTCTTTCTGCATTTATAAATTTGGTGGGAAAATACTACATTTACCACCGAAAAAATTCAATTCCCCAAGTCAATATTATGTTTGGCATATTCACCTAAGGTCTATAAAGAGACTTAGAAGTATGGATCAACCATCATCAACAACCAGAAGGTCAGGCCAACAAAGACCGAAGAATCCTTCATAAACATTATGAACGCCAACATCAATGACTCCTCCTAGCATTTATGAGGCACAACCGCTTGAGACACCTGAGACCATAATAGTAATATCAACATCTTTTATTAGGCAAGAGATTGACATAAGGATACATGAAGTCATGTATCAAGTCTCCAAAAAACTTGCTAACATTGTTAAACATGTGGTTTATAATGAGTTTCAACAACAGAAGGACTTGGTGTAACACCCCGAGAATTATATTTAATTAGTTAATGAGGTTCAATATGGGATTCTTGATTTTTATAATTATGATGATGCATGCTGCTTGAGTATTATATTATTTACGAAGAAATAGAGTTTTGATGATTAATTATGTGCTATGAGGATTAATAGGATGAAAATAATAATTAAATAAAATATTATAGAGGGGGAATGTGTAGAATAAAAGAAATAAAAAAGAGGGGGATGGGGAAGTAAAAATAATAGTAAGTAGAGGAGAAGGAAATAATAATGAGTGAACGACCCAAATATAAATAGAAAGTTAGAAATCAGAATCGACACTTTTGCTGAACGTAGAAACAAGAGAACATGAGAGAAGAGAAGGAGAAAACCCTAGCTGCGAAGAAGTGAGCCAAAAGCTGTAATTCCCGAAGAATTCGAGGTAAGGGAGAGAATCCTTTCACTTTAGGGTATCTTAAATTATGAGGGGGGGTTGTTTATTTTTAATAAGCTATTGTTGTTATGATGAAAATAGTGATGAAAGAATGATGATGAATGGATGTAATGTTGCTCTTGAAAGATCAAAATTGAGGGAACCTAGTTTAGGGTTTTTGAATTGAAAATTTGACCTTAAAAAGAGTAAGTAATCCAATAGGTTAATGGAGATTTAGTGTTTAAATGATAGGTTAATCATAAGGTGATGATTGAGGATGAAATTGGTGAGTTTTAGGTCAAAAATGGAGTCGGAAAAGGTCCCTCACGACGAAATCGCAGCAGAACTGCGATTTATAGCCTAGAACAAAATGCACGGTCGTACCTCGCAAGCGCGCTGGCCGTGCATATCTCTCTGCCAGGATTTTTTTGTGTTTTTGGGGTTGCACGACCGTGCCCCCAAAAGAGCACGATCGTGCACCCTTCCCAAGCCTTGAAAACCCATCTTAACTACCCCATTTGAGTTCCTACGGTAATACTTAGGGTCTTAAACTATTGTACCCAATTGAGGGGATGTGTTTAGGTGTATTTGGAAGTAGTATTCTTAAAATACGACGAGTAGATGATGTGAGTTAGTAAAGAGAACCTAAGGTGAAGTAAAGGGGGTAAGGAGAGACGATTCAAGGACAAACAACGATGCCAAGAGTAATTACTTAAGATAAAAAGGAGTATAAGGTTATAAGTTGATTAAGACGGAATAAACTAAGAAAGTCAATAATATCGAGATAGTAGTTTATAATAAGAATGAAGGTACGAAGATGTTTAAATAAGTAAAGATAGAACATATAACACAATGAACTAGACTTATAAAATGGAGGGACTTTATAAGTAGAGGTAATGATGAAGTAAGGACTTTAAACTAAGACGAAGAATAGAGTATGACGATAGAGAGAAATGTGGAGTAAAGGTGGATTGTGGGATTCTATATGTGAGGATGGATAACTAAGGGATGAAAACATAATATACGAATGCATATAAGAGGTTGATTAGTATTGAGATAGTATTGTCGTAAGATGATAGTAAATTATGAAATACTAATTACTATATAACGATGATGAATGATGTAATAAATGATGGTTACGAATGAAGAATAAAGACGAATGACGTACTTGTTTTATAATAACAAGTAATATGAAGAAATGAATCATGTTGTAAAGTTGATTTGTTGTTGATGTATTTGCTATGTGATGTTTAATGATTCTTCATGCATCATATCATTAAAATGACGATGGGAACCAGTACCAACATGCATATAAATGATAGGAATGAAGTGCATCACATATAGGTAATGATAGGCGAATTGATGTATCTGCAAATGATGTAAATTGATGTATGTGTTAAAAGTGTGTAACTGATGTATGCGTTAAGTGACGTATGTGCGGATGATATATGACTTTATGAAGTAAATTGAGTGTATTTAGAATGATGACCAATGATGTTATGACTATTTATTTTATTATTCTTGTATCTTAAATAAATGTTATGATGTGTATTCTCACCCCTTTGTTTGTTGTTGTATTTATGGTGTTTGTAACCGTGGGGGTACATATACGTAGGACGAAGAGCTATAGGTTGCGGGACGCTTAGAAGGTGGCGACGGGGACTCACTTCCGTTGTTATTATCTAGTGATTTTAAGTAGTCGAATAAACATGTGCTCTGATCTGTAACACTAGGGTTAAGGTCAAATGTTGAATTTTTATTTTCTATGGAGTTTAAAACTTGTGGATCTTTATATTATTTCTACATTAATGTTGAGAATCAGATTCTTCCTTTTTATGAGAAATGTTGAAATTATTTCCGCTGTTGAATTATGATTTACTTTTATTTTATTACATGACAAATGACAAGTTT
>Ga0315915_1005304_pt1 | contig 16099 bp, 2 predicted proteins | sample MpolbnodulesMG_FD_207738 | JGI IMG/M metagenome (GOLD analysis project Ga0315915, IMG submission 207738) | Medicago polymorpha root nodule microbial communities from Los Angeles, California, United States - branched nodules | ecosystem: Host-associated > Plants > Roots > Nodule | place: USA... | reverse complement strand
ATAGTTTGTTACAATATAAAGGTGCAAAATATATATAAGTATAACTTTTTTTAGGCATCTATACTTGTACTTTTAATTCAAATCAAAATTTTATAAAAGTAATTATACGCATTATGCAACACTAACAAAATTATACGCATTAGCGTAATAAAAAAACAGACAGACATAAAATATTACTCTAAACGCTAATGTGTGTGTATATATTTTCGAGGTTGAAGAAAAGGAATAAATTGTCGAGAAGTAGTTTTTTGATGTAGCATTCAACAACTTTTCGCCAAAGCTCATTCCATTTAATCTTATAAATTCAAAAAAAGTACTTTTTTAATAGGTACTTAATTGATATTGCGTTTGACCTAACTTCTCCTTAAAAATGCAGAGAAGTTGGAAAAAAAAAAACCGGGTCAAGCGGTACCTAAATATGAATTACCAAAATTGACAATTGCAACCAATATATCAATATATTATAATGTTTATTACCCCGTATCGCAGGTTAGCTATAGTACAGTAACCTACATGTACAGGTTATAACAGCAATATTTCACTCAAAAAAAAAGTTTATAACAGCACCACAAAAAAAAAAAAAATTGCAACAAGTCTCGTACCATACGAGACCTATTAATCCCTCCCACGGTAACCGGCGCCATGAAATAGCCTCTTATTGGCCAACAAGCGTTTGCACTTGTATTTTTTTTTTCTTTCTTTTTCATAGAGATAAAAGTTTTATGGGCCAATAGACCATTTCCATTTACGAGGATAAAAGTGGATTTTAGAAAAATTAACAAGGATAAAAGTGGAAGAAAAATGATAAGCTATAAGCTCAAACGCTACTTAAAATAGCGTCTGAAAAATAAGTTATAAGCTCTTAAAATAAGTTATAAGCTCTTAAATTAAGTTATAAGCTCGTTATAAAAAGACTGTTACCAACCAGGGCTTTTTTGTCATACGAGCATATAAGCTATCCGCTATAAGTTATAAACTAACTTCTTGGCCTTACCAAACAGTGCCATAGTATAGGTTCTAAGTCAAATTCCCACATTGTGATCCTTAATTCACTTCGATGACATGTTAAATGACCTTGGATCTCATTAGTGTTGCGTCTAAGTGAGTTTTCATTCAAATTTCAAATCGAGAAGTGAAAAAAAAAAGTGATATAAAGTTATTATAAATATAGAGTTAGTTTGAGTTTTCCTTCATCACAACAACAACTTTAGTCTTTGGATGCACCGGAGTTTAAGGTAATTGTGAAGATTTTTCAATTCTTTTGTGCGAAAATTATAATTGAGAGATTATAATTTTGCCTGATTAAGATCCTCTCCATTTATAAAAATAAATGAAATATGCAATTTGGAGAGATAAACACAAAAAATAAATAGTGGGTCCCATCATTCAATGGGTCCCACCATCATTAATTTTTTTTTACTTTTTATGTCTTTATCTCTCTAAATGAGAGAAATGTAGAGGGAAATAAATGGAGAGGATTTTGACCCAATTTTGCCTATACAAACATTGTATGAGATTGTAAGTTAATACATCCAACAACTTAAATACAACTCGGTCTAACTTTATAAACCTAGTTTGTTTTTTATATAACCGTAAATTTTGTCTTCACATCAAGTAGTTTTGGATAGAATGTTGTAAATAAATCCAATTAGAATTTAAGTCCAATTAAAAAAAATTAATCATTATATGCATCTAATATATTTTTTATGAACTAAAATGTATACGTACTTCTTTATGTTATTTATTATTAAAAAAATGAACACAATATTACAAATATACAAATGAGATTTGGTAGAACACATCCACTAGTTTTTATATGAGAGTGTTTGACAAGTTACACCTTAAGGTGCATTTAACTACTTTTTAGTCAAAACTTGCTAAAACACACCTTCTACAAAATAAATGGATGTATTCTAGCAAATGCCTATAGGAGTTGCTAACATACACCCACTTATTTTTTAGAAGTTGTATTTTAGCAACATTTACTTAAGGTGTATTTAACAACTTTTTAGTTATATCTTTACTAAAACACACCTTAATAAAAAACTAGTAGGTGTTTCCTAGCAAACCTCTATAAAGATAGTTTTTCACTTTTTTGAATAATGATATAGGAGTATTTACAACTAACAATCAAACTTTTGATGGTTTTTTTAAGGCTTAATAGCAGTTTTAGCCTCCTGAGTTTTAAGAAGTTGTGATTTTGGCTCCCTAAGAAAAACCTACAAAACCGCACCCTAAGTTTTGCCCTTGTGACAGTTTTGGCCCTCAAACCAACTTTGACTTGGTCAACGCACACATGTATTTTTTTATTATTTAAAAAATAAATTTTTTATTTTTGTAATTAAAAAAATAAATTTTATTTTATTTTAAAAATAAATATTTATTAAAAAAATACTTTTTTTAATTTTGTAATTTAGAAAAATTATTTTATTTTATTTTTTTAATTAAAAAATTTTAAAAATACACACGTGACGTCCACGTGTGCGTTACCGAATCAAAATTGGCCTAAGGGGCTAAAACTGCCACAGGGGCAAAACTTAGGGTGCGATTTTGTTGTTTTTTCTTAGGAGGCAAAAATCGTAACTTCTTAAAATTTAGGAAGCTAAAACTGCTATTAAGCCTTTTTTCAAATAACTCAAATAATCCATGATTGCTTGGCAATATAAATTTGTAAATTCGTTTTCTGAAAAGGGTTGGAAATCAAACGTTGATCCATCCAATGTTCTTTCGCAAGACCCAGGCTTCAACAAATAAATTCAATGATTGTGCACAATTCATAATTTATATTATAAAATCACGTGTAAGCATATGAAAAAAAGACGAAGTTCTTTACAAAGAATGGGACAGCATTGTGGTCAGAGTGTTGGAGTGAGATGGATGGGTATGGCTAGATCCATCCATTTTCCAACAATGGGTCCTTGTCATGTAATAATTTAGGCAAGGGTTATTAACTTTGTACTCAAGAATGATAACATATTTTTGACAAAATAAAATAAAATAATGATAACATGTTCCAAGGGGAAAAATATAAAATGGTATGAAATGTGAGAGTGCTGCCCAACAGTTTCTTTCATACCGTGGTCAAGAGATAAAGGACGACTATTTTTGGCTTTCGGCTCAACTTTTTGTTCTTTATAAAGTACATAATTTCTTAATATTATCGTAATTTTTACCCTTTCTTATATAGCAAGAGTCAGTTGTCCTCGTGAGTTTAACTTATTTGATAGAAACAATACATAATATATGTAAGGTTCGGGGTTCAAACCCCAACCACCACAAAAAAATATAGCAAGAGTCATAAAAGGAAAATTATCATAAGCTAGCCTTACTTTTTCCCTACAAAAAACAAAAGTAGAAACAGAAAATAAAATGAACAAGTAGGATGATTTCCTACACAAAACTGTTAAGATCTTAATATATTTGGATTGGATGTTACTATAGAAATATGGGATGAAGTTGTGGAGAAAAAAAAAATTACATTAATATTGTAGCATTACAACTTCAAATATATTAATTATAAATTGGGAACAGAAACAAACATATATGCAAGCACCACAGGAACCTAGAGATTTAACAGAATTGCATAAAATTGGAAATAACAGTATGTGTACTCTAAGTGAGTATCTCTTCATAACACATTTGCATCTATTTGATTGTTAGACTATAACTTTCAATTGTTGGATTATTTACACTGATTCTACAGCATGTAAAAAACAAAGTGCAATGTTAAGCGAATGTTAATTATAGTTAAAAGAATTTGATAATAATTAAGATGGATGAATTTGTCACATATCTGCATACAAACTCTCTTGATAAAGGATTTAATTTTGAAGGATTAAAGCATGCTTGATATTTTTGAATGCATTCAAGTTGAACGATTTGTCGTAGCCTGATGGAAATATAGATTATTGTCTATTCCAAAATATGGCTTTGCTTTCTCTTGGTTGATCCAAAAATGATATGAATTCATTTTGAATGAAAACAAATATCCTTTGCATAAAAAAGATATGAATTCCCTTGGTCTTATTCCTAAATATGGCTTTGCATTCTCTTGGTCTCTTTTCCTGAATATGGCTTTGCATTCTCTTGGTTGATCTATAAAGGATATGAATTTGTGTTGAATGAAAACAATATGCCTTTGACAGAGTAGGCACCGGTATGTGCATTCACGATGACACGAGTGTGTATGTTCTTGCTAAAATTTAATGGTTTTCACCAGTTTGTTCAGTGGATACGAGGTAGGCAATGGGGCTCTATCAGGTTATTATATCGAAGAATTACAACTGAAAAATGTTAGACATCGAAGTGGACTTAAAGAAATTTGCCGACTACTTTGAGAGAGGTAGCATAGATATAACGGAGTTTGAGGCTTTTATGGATGTCTGCAAACACTATCGTAATTTTATTTTTTTTCAAAACTCTTATGTCAAGTTTATTCGGCAACAAGCCATAAAGTCACTCGTGACATAGCATAGGTAGCCACATCTTAAGCTACCCCTCATATCTTTATTGATGTAGCATCAAGTATTACATAATTGGTATCTAATGAAAGGTTATAAGCTTTTTCGTCGATAAAAAAAAATCTCCTTTGCATAAGTCTCTTTCTTAATTATTAGAGTTATAAAAAAAAATTACCAAAAAGAAAAGAGTATAATATTTTTTTTTAGTTTCAAATGCAGTTTTGGCAAAATGAGTTTTGCAAGAAGACACATTTTATGAAGGTGTCTTTTATCAAGTTATTCTATATGCATTTATTAAAAAACACCAACTAATTTTTATGAAGGTGTCTTTTAACAAGTTATAACTAAAAAGTGGATAACCACACCTTAAAGTATTGATTGCTAAAAGACAGGTGTCTTCCAGCAAAAAAAACACTTTAAAAATGACATCATGTATATGAAATATATACAGAAAATTTACACTATTGATTTTTTCTTAAAGAAGTTTACACTATTGATGGGTATATAAACTAAATCCATACTATTATTCCCGTGATTTACCGAGGAATGAAACATTTCATATCACTATAAATGGAAAGGGGACAAAAGTAAAAGATAGAAATGGACACATCTTTTTTGAGTGATTTGATAGGGGACAAGACAACATTTGGACCAGGGATCAACTCCAATTCAACATGTTAGAACGTGAAAAATCGAAAACCAGTATGTCACAATTACGAAATGATGATGTAATTGAGGTGTTTCTGCATCTTAAATAAAGAAATAGTCTTGCCAACACGCGATTAGAAAATTTCAAATTAATTGTGTTGGAGAAATTAATTTTAAAAGTATGCAAACATAGAACTTGTTGGATTGGGTGGCCAGGTTAGCAGGATTGCTACCCAGCTTTATTTTTATTTTATTTTGTTTTCCGTTGAATTTTGATTGATAATTGTGTGAGAGTTATCGTCAGTTCTTAAGGTTGTACCATTAAAACAAAAAAAATAATAAAATAAATGTAATGTGACATTATGAAAAGAAAAAGAAAAAGAAATCTCACTTAAACCATTTATAATGGTTGCACCGTTGGAAGCACTCGAACTTTCCAAAGAAATTATTTCCACAATATTGATTTGCTCTCATGCAAGAGGCTTTGAATCCCTTCGATAAGATTTAACATATGCATGCAGATGTAATGGAACACATCTTTTGGAGATTAGACAAATGGCCACCCCAAGGATTCTAACTTCAGTGACTCCACAATTTTGCTATTCTAAGGACTAGACTTAGGCTATGGTAGAGGCTCCTCAACTTTGCTTTTTTAAAGCCCTTATAGCAGCATAACCTCTTTAGTATAAACAAAACAAATTTCCCTACAATCTCGACGGATACCCCCACAGGCCACAGCCCACATATCTTTCTGAATAAAACGACGTCACAATTCAGTTTAAACATTGTCAAATGGAGGAGGAATCGATCTAATGAGCTTCTCCAAATTACCACCTCTGTGAAAAGAACTAAATGTTCCTTCCATTAAGGACCTTTGAGATATCTAGCAATCTGCACCCATGCCTCCATGGATGGTATTAACCACATTATGACTAGTCCACTTTTTTCCAGAAAAAATAAATTCACTCTTATTCCGACGTAAATAACTTATCAAGAGTAAGTGCGAACATATTAAACTCTGGACTTGACGACCCTCCTAAGTTAGATGATTTTTGGATAAAGAAATATATGATTTGAAATGTAATTATTAGACCTCAAGTATTGCGTTTATGGCATTTCAATTTTCATTATTTTCCCCAGTGTGATATGTTATTGCACTAAGAATGGAGACTAAGCCCGCCAAGACAACAACATTTGAGTACAAGAGACTAAAATCCAAGTTACAAGAAATCTTTGTTTGGTGATCTAAAATGTCCAGTGCCTATGAACGTCTACAAGCGTCTTATTGATAACCTTCATTTACCTCCTCTCTAAATTATGTTACTTGGGATAGTCGATAGTTTCTCCTTTAATTAAACTGTCTTGCTCGTGGGCAAAGGAAGTGGTGGCAACTCTCATCATTTGAGTGTGGGGTACTGGGGTCTCAACTAGGGAAATTCCATGAGCGGGACAAGACCGTTTTTTAAGAACCATGGGTGAAAAAAGCTCTCAAATGTCATTGCACTAAGAATGAGAACTAATTGGGTCATTTCTGAGTTATATTACTCAGGATAATGGGCCATTTCTCCTTTCATTCAATCATCGTGTGGGTCGTGGAAGTGACCATCATGGGTCTTTCCTGGTTGGAACCTCCGGTCTTGCCCGTGGGTAGACAAGAGGTGGTAATTTCTTCTCATCATGTGCTCACAGGTTTTAATCAGAGCGTGCACGGTAGCTCCCAGTCGTGGAGAGGAGATGACATATTACCCTTTCTTTTATCAGTTTGGGTCAACAACGAGTGTGGGCAATCCGATATTGGACTTGCTTAATTGGGTTCAGCTTAGATATACTGAACAATATCCACTTCAAAAACTCCAAGTACTATTAGGTGCATCCCTTGAATATAAAACAGAAATGTTCCAAAAAGCTCAAGAATACTCAAACAAAAGCTGCTATTTAAAAATTGAGTACTCATTGCAATTTTTTAATATTTTGGTTTTCGTAAGAGTATCTGGAGAAGTATATCCCCTCAAACAAAAGTGAATTTTTCCTAACAGGCCATTTTTCCTAAACACTATAGAAACATGGAATGAGAGAAGACAGATCGAATTCAACATTTCATGAAATAGGCTGGTATGAATAGTAGCAATTCATAGTTGTTATAAACTGGGACTTCCGCACCTGAGGATGAAGTTTCAGTGCCAATCCCTAACCCATGCTGCCTTGTCTTCACATGATTGCCAGAGTCACACTAATCATCTACACTACCTTGTCTGATCATCATCATGTTCTCTACCCAGACACTTCGATATCTTCACAAAAACAAACTAGATACAATCAATGGTATGTTCACACAAACTACTTTTAGTTTGAACTTGAATCAGTGTTCATAAAACTATATGAAGAACAAAAGAAATGTGGAGTCCATTAGTGAAGAAAATGAAGGGGGAAAAACCATATAAAGAGAACATCAGTATTTTTAAAGTCAGCGAAGGTATATATAAATTAAAACATAGATCTACCATTTGAAAAACCCACGAAGCTCCAATTTGACAGAATTGCATTAATATTTCATATACATAATGTCATGCATTAAAATTTAGATATTACAAAAAATATAAAAGAAAGGAAAGAGAAATGCTCAAATCAAAGTTTCACGAGCACATATGCTTAAATATCTGATAAAGATCATAATGAAATAGATACACACACACACACACACGAATATAGCTTATATGCTTATAAAAATGATCGTTAGTCCAACTCTTATGTGGTTGTATCATTCTTTATGCAAAAATTGTTTGACAATAGTAACAATAATGTTTAGTGGATAATTATAAAACCCTTTTTACTTCCTTTACCGTGCACATTCTGCTAGATTGCTATGCACATTCTGCTAGATTGCTATTCACATTCTGCTAGATTACTATATTATATACAAGTCAATTTTCTTTCAGTTTAAGCAATAAGCATTATAAAAGCTTTTACGTAAAGTGACTGCTTATATTTTACACAAGCTCTTACATGTGCTAAAATGTAAATCGTAAATGTATCTTCATGGCTATAGAGGTGTATCCATTTAATATCTATATAAGATGTAAATGTATATATATATATATATATATATATATATATATATATATATATATATTGGTATGTTGATGTTTAATTATATTTAAGATTAATACAGTTTTCACCTTGAAGAGATTTCTCAAAGTCTTCCAGCTGACGAATGAAACCACGATTTGGAGCTGCTTGTGGTCTTTTGCTTTTTACATGTTTCAGAGCTTCAGATAAGCTCATTCCCCGAGACTTCATCAGATACGCCACAATGATAGTCACACTGGAAGGTGGAAAAAAATTAGAACCAAGTTTTTCCAGTTAGTCTAATGAAAAAGAAAATAGCCACAAATGAACAAATATGAATATCAGGATTCTTAGTTGCAATATGACCATTAAAAAAGGAGGTAGTAAAATGCTGCATGAACTTTGTGCAGAATTTAAGTCACAGGCCAAAAGTAAACAAGGACATAATCATCATTCATGAATCTCAAGCTTACATCCCTAACTTTCCACTCTACATAGTAAAAAAATCGATAGCATATCAAAAATCGAGGCAAATAAAATCTTAAGTTGATTCAATTCATACTATAAAGCAATTTTAGTCTATTACATTGAGAAGCATGCACTTCAATTGTCGGTTCAAATGTTTAATATGTCAGAGTTCAAACTGAAAAGATCAGCATGAAAGCAGATTTCTGGAAAAGAAAACAATAATGAAACAGAAAACAAACAAACAATCATATCTGTAATTTTCAAAGCATCAACAAGGTTTATCGTTTTCCATATATGAAACAATTTGACATTTAGCCCAACAATCATATCCTCAAATTCCACATGGCATCAAATATATATGGCCATACTCAGAACATTATTACAATGGATTTCAAGAGATAGTATCATTGAACTAAAAACATAATTAAAAAGCTATAAGCTTCCATGACATTTTCCCAACTTTATAAGAAAAACATAATATCTGCTATTGAATAATAAAAGACATTGATAACAAAATAAAAATGTAAGGATTTTAAGGAACATATTGAAATTCCAATAAGCAATGTGCAGCTCCCAGTTTTTGCTTGAGAAACAACGTTCCAGAAATTTAAACCAAAACAAAACAAAAATGCCTGAGATGATTGAGATATAAAACAGTTTTTAACTTATTGACACTTGTCTAAAGTAAACTAATAGTCTGTACAATGAACAAGAAATGATCCTATGTAAACAAGAGAGAACGATAGGAACAGCGAAACTTACCTCCTCGATCTTCCAGCATAACAATGAACCAAAACACTTCCACCATTTCTTTTGGCTTCATCAATAAAATCAAAACACTCTTTGAAGTGTTGTTTTAAGTTGGTATCCTCTTTGTCAGCAACTTCTCAATTTTCCAACAAAAGTGTAACTTTAGTATGGATATTGTGTACTAGATGCCTAAAAAACTTAAGACAAAATTAGAGTGTAATCAATATAATCATAATCAACCTTAATGACAAGCAACATGGACCTCAAATGTTGTGCAGTCTCATTTAATTGTTCGCAATATTACATGAGTCAGTTAAAAAGGAACTGACATTCTGAGATGATAACATCTATTATAACAAAGTACAATTTCTAAGATAGATGGAAAGATTTTGACAGCAACTGCATGCTAAACAGATTGAGATCCTCTCTCTAGTACTCGACACATCTAGTAGGAGAGGGAGAGAAATGAATGACCAAAAAATCATTACATCAATCTCTCTCCTATTGAAAGTGTCGAGTACTGGAACAATCTCAACCCATTCTAAACTTTCAAAGATCAAAGCACGCCTTTTCATAATTGCAAACAAAATGCTAAACTTTTAAAGATCAAAGCACGCAATGGTCATGGAGTCGGGATTTTGCTCTCCACCTGACCCTGCCTCCCTAAACCCATTCCATTGTCACCAAAATAAAAATTAGGTACCCGACCCTGTCCTAATCGGTGTTCTGTAAAACTCACCCTACTTTAATGTTATTTTTTTAAATAAACCATACATTAAATAATCTTTCTTATAAAAATAGGTAACCTCAACCTTATACTTTGACTAATATTGTAACATTATTGATGAAGATTATGTATTTCCAAACACACCATATCCATTTACTAGTGTCAACGTGTCAGTGTCGTGTCTGGTGAGAGTGCAATAAGAAATAATAAAAGAAACATACCATCTATAATTTTATAGACGAAATCGGCAGGATGGGCAGGTGCAAGTTTCCCAGCGACGGTCAAAATGTGAGTAACATTGAGATTTTTCAAACCAACCTTGTTCGTAGCAGAACCAACTGAACCCAAAAACAAACCCTAACCAAATAACATGCATCCTAATTAACAATATTCAGAAGAATAATGAAGATAATAGCAAAAATGAAGCACCAAGATTAAGTAAACTACCTCATCAATTTGGCAGGGAATATTATCCTCTTTCAAGGATTTATTCAAAAGCACAACCTTCAAAATTAATGCAATTTGTTTCTTCATCGATTCGTCGAATTGATTCATAGCTTCTGATGTTGTAGCCATTTCCTAATTCATACGAATTCAATAATCGTGTCAGTGTTAATAATATATAATCAATCGATTGTGATCGAGATAATCAAATTCTGGCGAATATAAACACTTGAACAGATAATCAACCAAAAGGAGAACAACTCACCAACAAAGCGTTTACGATTTTGCATAGAGAACATGTATTTAGCACATTTAAATATACCAAATTTCAATTTTATTCTTTTTTTTTTTATAGAATTTTTATCTTTCTGAATTTTCTATTTTCAATTTTAATTCTTGCGTTTCATTTTTTAGTTAAGCGTCGTTGGCACTTTCAAAATTTGGTAAATCACTTTTTAAATTAGTTTAATTGATTTAGAAAGTATCATGACGACAGTTAATTACCGCTACAAGTATTTTGTTATTTTCAAGTGGTGAGGGGAAAAACTGAAAGTGAGAAGAGAAATTTTTTTATTTTGTTATATTGTTGCTTTTATAATTGACATACCTAAAGGGCTCTTTTTTCTCATAACTGACAAAGGATCGATGTTGATATAATCCAGGACTCCTGCTAAAGTGCTAATGATGGGGGACCACATTAACAATACTAGTGAAATAACATTATACATAAAACTAGTGTATAAAATTTTTAAGATAAAAATTGGGGGGACCAAAGCCTCCTTTGACCGCCCCACTACCTTAACCCTTGCTTCTCTATTTTCCAAACCCTGATCGTCACCATTTTTTTTTCTTCTTGACTATCAAACAGAGGTGAAAATTACTTAAATAAATAGCTATCTTAGCTTTTTTTTTTTAAAAAAAACTATATTGAGTAATTTAATACTACCATATTGTCACATGCTGACAATTTTTTTTTGAGTTAATAGTGTTTTTCACCCTTGTAATATAGGTCATTTCTGATTTTCGCCCCAATAAAATTTTCGGTTTGATTTGCATCCTTGTAAAACTTTTTTTTCCGGAAAACACCTCTCCTCCATCCAACTCACCAAATGCGCATATGTGGCGCTGAATTGCCTTTTTTTTTATTTATTTATTTATTTGTAATTATCCACATCATATTTTATTTTTAAAAATATCTGAAAATTAATTTTTAAAAATAAAAAAAATCCAAAAAATCATAAAAATATTCAGAAAAAAATATTCGTTTCTTTTTTCAAAAATAATTTTTTTTAAAGATCCTGGAGTTTAATTTTAAAAATAAAAATAACTAAATTTAGAAAAAAATAAATTCAAAATTTAAAAAAAGTCAGAAAAATATAGTTTTAAAATCGTTTCTACAAAAAAAAAATCTGGAAAAACTGAAATTAATATTTTAGAAAAAAAATCATTTTATTACGAAATTAAAAAGTTAATTTTTAATATATATTCATTTATATTAATTTAAGAATAAAAATCTGAAAATTATTTTTCGAAAATAAAAATTAGAAAAAAAAGCATTTTTTATTTTTAAAAAATTCAGGAAAAATATTTTTAATTTTTCAGAATTTTCAATTCTAACAAAATATGATATAAATTTTAATTTTTTTTATTTTCAAAGAATTTTTTTCTAGAATTCTTTATTGGTAGGAAATCTTTAAAAAACAGTTTTTTCGAAAAAAATTTGACCTGTTTTTTATTTTGAAAATTAAATTCCAGAATTTTTAATAATCTTCTTAATTTCGAAAAAGATCCAAAAAAATTTAATTTCGAGAAAAACTGAATGTTTTTTCTGATTTTAGAAAAAAAAATTCTAGATTTAAAATTTTCTAAATAAAAAAACTGAATTTTTTATTTTAAAATTTTTCTAGAAAAAAATCTGAATATTTTTATAAATTTTTAAAAAAAAAACTGAATGTTTTTTCTAAATAAAATTAATTATACAGTCAACACGCCACATAAGCATATATGCACAGTCAACATGCCACACAATGTACCACGTCAGCAAATATGCACAGTCATAAGGGGAGAGGTGTTTTCCAGAAAAAAAAAGTTTTAGAAGGATGCAAATCAAACCGAAAATTTTATAAGGGTGAAAACCGAAAATAACCTATATTACAGGGTGAAAAGCACTGTTAACTTTTTTTTTTTTTTTAATGAATGTAGATCTCCATCGCATTTCTATATATGAAGGTAAATATTTTCACAATGGCTACTTTTTCTCTACTACCCTCCACTTGTTCCTCCTCTCACTATCTCTTATTTCACTCTTTTCTTCATCAGCTGCATTAATATACCTAAACCCAACACCATTGTGTTTTAATAAATAGAAAATTAGATTCTATGTGGTTTTTCTGCTGTTGAATGTTACTCCTGCTCATCTATATTGTACATGTGATTATTTTGTTTTGTACTTTTGTTTTTGTCTGTGAGTGATATTTAAGAGAGGATCATTTACATTGTAGATCTGGTTCGGTCACTAGAAATCCTCTTTGTAATGTATCTTGAGCGTGAAGGTTCCTCTAATGATTTGTGTTTGAAAATTATCATAGCTTTAATTTAATCATATTAATATATTATACATATAAAGCTATGGTATTCAAATTTTTAATCATATCATAGCTTTAATTTATTCAACAAAAAAAAAAACATTCTTGCTCCTTCCTTTATGCTTTTCACATTTTTAGTAGTTCAAATTTTAAAACTTGTCACGCTAAATGACTTTGATGAGTGCGTTGGTTTATCAATGAGTGTGTGAACTGTGATGTAAGTGGTATAAAGAACAACATAAAGATTTTAGGTGTTTGATAATGTTCATCTTCTTTTCACTGATAAAAAGAAGGGTTAAATATGTTTTTAGTCCCTATAAATATATCAATTTTTCGTTTTAGTGCCTCTAAAAAATTTATTTGACTTTTAGTCATAAAGTTTTGCATTTTCACTTTTGATTTTTTCTTTTAAGTAAACTCATATGTAAAATTCATATTTTTGAATAAATTTTACAGAAAAGTTTATAATATCATAAGAATCCCTCTCAAAAAACAATTTAATTTTTTTAACAAAACATGAATAAAATATGAATTTTTATATTTTTTGCGGTTAAAAATTCATATTTAATTTATGTTTAGTTAAAAAATTCTTTTTTTAGAGAGATTTTTACGATATTCTATACATTTTTGCACAATTTCATTAAAAAAATACATTAGTTGACTTAAAATTATGAACCAAAAGTGGTGATTGAAAATTTTATATGGACAAAAAGTCGACGGAAAATTTTAGAGGGGCTAAAATGAAAATTTGTTATATTTACAGGGATCAAAAACATACGAGTCTCGTTAACGAGTGTTCCCGGGGCACTCTTTAAGCATTCCAAAAGGAGAAATTATTCCATAAAAAAAGTCAATTATTTCAATTTCCACTGTATTGATTTCAAAAAAATTCAAAAAAGTTTCCTTTTAAAGGTCTTAAAGAGTGCCCCGGAGGCACTCGTTAACATTTTCCAAAACATATTTAACCCTAAAAAGAAAGATGATTACCTAATATTGCCATACAAGGTACAATTTATGCTGTTGAAAATTTAGGTCTTAGTAAAAACAGATTTCATAGAACATGATCTATAATTATGAATCAAATAGCGAAAGCAAATAAAATATTGAACATGATTATGATCGGATCTACGACATGTTTGATTTATCAAGGATATTAAGAATTAGGGTATTAGAAATACCTGGATGAAGCTTTGATAACAGCTCCCTCAACAACAACGATAAACAGAAAGAGGAGTTGATCTCAAATACACAATAGAATTAGTGGCGGCTGATTTGGTTCTTCCTCAACCGGTACCTTTATGCCTCAAGTTCTCTTCAGATGGGAGAAGAGAGAGTTTTGCCGTGTCCGGTATATTGGGGACCATAACCTCTTTTATATTGGATGACCATTAGGGTTTTCCATTATTCCGTTAATGAACGATCTGGACATCCACTCATTGAGTCCATATCAACTAATTAAATATTAAATTAATTATCCAATTAGAAATCTAATAGTCTTATTACATACATTGATCACTAATCAATTAAGGCTCACAATTGATAAATAACTAATATAATTATTATTACGATATTTTCCCACATAATGATATTGGAATATAATTAAATAATAAAATATTCCAACAATCTCCCACCTGGGCTACATATCTTAATAATTATATTAGAATTCTTTAGGCGCGCGTCTGAATGCTATTTATCTTTAGATTTCAACTTTACAATCTGGTCCACCTCATACATTAATAATGGGACCACCGCGGCAGTCGTCACTGACATATAACGTGACAGAACCCCGACGACCACCACATCAATGCACTTGATGACACAGATCAACATGGATGGGTGACATGGAAATTTCATGTAACGTGATCTCTAAATCATGCCTATTTCCAACTGATCCAACTGAAAACTTTAGTGAGATCAAACTGAAGTTTGCAAATTCAATATTTGCACAAATGATACACAAATGGTTATAACAATAATAGCCTCATAAACTTTATTCCTACAGAAAATCATAACATAAAGTCTGTATCGATATCAAAACAAAAGTATAGAACATAAAATAAAATAAAAGAGACTCTCATCCAAGACATCCTTAATGACAACAATCATATGAAAGACCTTAGGTATCATGTCTTTGGTTAGTGGTATAGCTAGCATAAAGTTTGTCTTCTACATGTTCTATCATTTAACAACAATAATTTACAAGGTAATGAACCTTATAAACTTTGTTGTTAAATAATTATACGACTGAATTATGTCACTATATAATTTGAGCGGTCTTTCAATACCTTCAACAATATGCAACCAAGTGACATAAATACTTACAGTCATTTTCTGAGTTAAGATGTGTATTATCTACTTACATCCATAAGCCAGAGTCTAATAGACAAATGATCTCCAAATTGTTAGATCTCTGATGTGAGCATAGGATCTCTTGTTCTCCTTAATAATCCTTAAGGTTGCCTTTTCAACAATTCAAACTTTGAATTGCTCAAGTATTTGTCAAACAATCTTATTATATACGTTATTTTCAAATGCGTATAATAAGATCATACATAAAAATCTTATAAGCAATGCATAGTAACATACTTAAATTTTTGAATTCATATATTTTCTAATGGGCAATATTTGAGACTGAAAAGTCTCTCTCGGTGATTGATGTCACCTATAATTTATTAACTTTAATGTGAATTTATTTTCAACTATATTGATATAACTCTTTTGTGATATCAAAATAATATCTTAAATAAAATATTGAACATGATTATGATCGGATATACGACATGTTTGATTTATCAAGGATATTAAGAATTAGGGTATTAGGAATATGATGAGTCAATAAATTAGTGTTTTTAATATGTTATTTAAGTCTATTTTATTTATATTTGATTTAGTTTTATTTAAATATTATTTCCTTTTAGAATTATTTTACTTCAATTGCAAGTTATTATATT
>Ga0315915_1005296_pt1 | contig 16116 bp, 5 predicted proteins | sample MpolbnodulesMG_FD_207738 | JGI IMG/M metagenome (GOLD analysis project Ga0315915, IMG submission 207738) | Medicago polymorpha root nodule microbial communities from Los Angeles, California, United States - branched nodules | ecosystem: Host-associated > Plants > Roots > Nodule | place: USA... | reverse complement strand
CGGTCACGGGAATGGGTATCATACTATCCGTACTCATGAGTACCCATTGACATCCCTAATTATAGCACTTGCTCACAAATTAGTCCTTACAAATTAACATAATGACCAAATTATCTGATGTCATTCATGATCAAGTGTTTTTTTTTTTTTGGCTATGTAGGCTCTGTTTGGTAAGACCACAAAACTAACTTATAGCGGATAGCTTATAAGCTCGTTTCACTAAAAAGCTCTGTTTGGTAATGATCTTTCACCACGAGCTTATAACTTATTTCACGAGCTTATAGCTATTTTTCAGACGCTATTTCAAGTAGCGTTTGAGTTTATAACTTATAGCTTATTGTTTTTTCTTCCACTTATACCCTTGCTATTTTATCCAAAATCCCTTTTTACCCTTTATAAAATTTATTACAATTTAAAACCTGTGTATGTTTTCAATGCTGAAACCATTTTCAATCCTATTTTTCTGTCACATGATTTTATTTTTTTTCATTTAGCAATACATGTATTCTTTTTCTTACGGCACTTTGTTTGGATCGAGTTTTAAGTAACATATGAATTCAATTTCTTAAAGAGAATAAGAAATATGAATTAAATAAGGATCCAATTAGTTTTTTTTGGTTAAATGTGTTTTTAGTCTTTACATTTTGCATCCCTTTGAAGAATAGTCCCTACATTTCATTAAATGTTTTTAAAATTCTCACATTTTATATCCGTTATCAAAATTAGTCTCTGCTGTTAATTCTCTAATGGAATGCTGATGTGACAGTTAGTGAGTCCCAAAATGTAAGGATTATTCTTCAAAGTCACGCAAAATGTAGAGACCAAAAAACATATTTAACCCTAAAATAATTGGGACCCACTAACTGCCACTTCATCATTCCGTTAGAGAATTAACAGCAAGGACTAATTTTGATAACAGAGATAAAATGCGAGGATTTTAAAAACATTTAATAAAATGTAGGGACTATTCTTCAAAGGGGCGCAAAATGTAAGGACTATAAACATATTTAACCTTTTTTTTTTTTACGAAAAAAATATATCTAGTTGTTGTTCTTTTAATATTTTTGTTTTTAATCTTATGGATTCATTATTTTTTGTTTGTTTTCAAAATAAAATTTCATATTTAAATAATGAAAAAAATTGATAAATGTAAAATAAAACTTAAAATTGAAATTTAATAAAAAATGAAAATAATTTATTTAATTGAAACTAAAATAAAAAAAATTGAAAATAAAATTTAATTAAGTATTTTTACCAGAAAATTTAAAATATTAGTTTGTTAATATGTAAAATATACATTAAATTGATTAATTTAAATCAATAAATATCTTAAATATTAATTGATATACATTATATTATGAATTAATAATGTCCTTTTATGTCATTTACATTTATCAGTTAGTTTGACCGCTGATTTTACCAAACACATTAATTAGCTTATCAGTTATAAGTTATTAGTCAAAAACTATCAGCTATAAACTATCAGTCATCAGCTATCAGCTATCCGCTATTTTTACTAAAGAGAGTCTTACAAATTTCAAAGATGTAGATGTCCACCCTTGCAATTTCAAGAGACGAATGCATGATTTCCTTAAATTAAAGGCTTAATAGCAGTTTTCACCCTCTAACTTTCACGAAGTTGCGATATTGGCCCCCTAAAAAAAAAACTATAAAACCGCTCCCTAATTTTGCAACTGTAGCAGTTTTGGCCCCCAAAGCCAAAAAAAATAACACGTGGCACCTCACTTAGGGTGCCACGTCAGCGTTGACCGAGTCAAAAATGGCCTCTGGGGCCAAAACTGCCACAAGTGCAAAAAACTTAGAGGGCAGTTTTGTAATTTTTTTTTAGGGGGCCAAAATCTCAACTTTGAGCTATGAAGCATAAATTAAACTATATTTAATGATTAATATGGCATGTTATCAAAGAAAAAGTTAACAAAGTGCTTTGAAAAGGAAAAAGGTAGCACCTGTAGTAGTGATCCTGCTTCCGGCCGTGTCGTTTCGTGGCACATCGTTTTCGTGGAAGGTCATTAGTTTTATCAAAACCACTTAACCACTTAATCTATGTCCCGTGATTAAGATTCTTACAAAGGAAATACAATGTCCTTGGAATTAAAGGAAGCTTAAAAACCGGCAACGCTAGCGTGGCAGTATGTTTTGCACAAAACAACAAATGGTTTTTTCTCTCTATAGTAGATTTTGAATATCATTGGTTTGTTTTTGTCACACTATAAATAAATAAACACCAACAACAACAAGGACACACAATTTGTTTGATCAACAATACAATACAGAACTTTCTAAACAATTCTCAATTTCTTGCATTCTTCATCTGTTGATTTTCTTAAGTCATGTCGAGTACAGCTGGTCAAGTCATCAAATGCAAAGGTATGAGCACGGGATTTATTAGATCAAATTTCAATTTGTATCTAGAAAAATTGTAATTATAATTATAAACCCTCAGTATGCATCGGATCTTAGAGTTGATACATTAATTATTTAATGTATTTAAAAAGTGAAGTTTTGCTTATAATAGTTATCGGAACTCCCTCTCTATCATATTAAGTGACATTTGAGTTAAACGAAAAAATGATTAGTTGAAATGACTTTAATTGTAAGATTAATAATATTATTTACTAAAATATTTTTTTTAAATACTAAAATATCTTTATTAAATATAGTTAAGAGAAGTAAAATTCAATAAAGTATATTATTAGTGAAAAAAACAATAAATATTGTTAGGGTCTTATTAACGAGTGCCCTTGAAGCACTTTTAAAGATTTTAAAAGAAAAAATTAATTTATAAAAAGTTAAATATTTTGATTTTCAATACATTGATTGCACATGTTTTCATAAAAAATTACCATTTAAAAGTCTTAAAGAGAGTCCCTGTTATCATTTCCCATATTGTTACGAGAAGTAAAATTAGTATCATTTACTAAAATAACTTTACAAAATATCCTCAACCTTTAGGTCATTGGTTCAAAACTCACTAACTTTGATAAATTAAAAAAGTGACAATAATTTGGACACATATTTGGAGTAGTATATATACAATTGGTTTAATCAACATTTAAAATTTATAAAGGAAGAGGGCATAAGAATATTGTAGAAACAAAAAGGAAAAAGCAATAAGATTAAAGAGAGTCGAAAACCAATTACTATGTTTAGAAAATCATTCGGTTTTTTCACTACTATAAATAAGGTCACTGACAGTAGTTGGTTCCACACTGAACTCACTCATTATCATCTTTTGTTAATTAACTATGTCCAACACTACTGGTCAGGTCATCAAGTGCAGAGGTACTATCTCATCTCCTTTTTTTCTTTGTTACAAACATGTTGTAAAAATTGTGTTTTGCTTTTTATGGATCTTTCTAAGGGTCCATTTGGATTGTGTTACTTTCTTTATTAATAATCGTTATATCTTTTTATGAGTGCTACATGAACTCATTGATTGTATTATACCTGCAGCTGCGGTTGCATGGGAGGCGGGGAAGCCGCTAGTGATGGAAGAAGTGGAGGTGGCGCCACCGCAGGCCGGCGAAGTCCGTCTCAAGATACTCTTCACCTCCCTTTGTCACACTGATGTTTACTTCTGGGAAGCTAAGGTATACATGTAGTTTTATAACACTACTAAAATAACAAAAATTAGTGAGGGATATTTAGTGAGGGAAAACGTGAAATCCCTCTCTAATTCCGTCACTAAATTTTGCGACCAAGGAATTTGTGAGGAATTTCATTTTTTCCGTCACTAATTTCCCTCGCTAATTTTGCTTTTTCTAGTAGTGTAAATTTAGACAATAAGCTCCACCTATATATATAGTATATATGTTTAGATCTCGTTCACTCTTATGATAGTTTGATTTGATTATATATGAAAATGGTGTGTTTAGTTTCTTTTGCATGTTTGTTTTTGTGTATTATAAAATTCTTCTGAAGTTTAATTTTAGATTAAAGGAAATTAAGCTGGTGATTGGAGCCTTTTTTTTATTTGGGTGTTTCATCATGTTATGCATCGCAATAGCTTAATATTTGTTTTATTTTTTCCTTCTGTTTCAGGGTCAAACTCCATTGTTTCCTCGTATTTTTGGTCATGAAGCTGGAGGGTATGTTTCTCTTCTCAATATTAAAAGTTGAATTACATAATTTAAGGATTTAATTCATGTACTATGCCAATATAATTTGTTTTTTACAATGTCAATCAATCATAATTGTAAGATCATTAACTTTTACTTTCAAAATCACACATATGATTGATTGTGATATGTTGAGTGCATAAAACTTTTTAGAACGACAATGAATCAAAATGAAACCGATATTTTAATATATCATTTCATTTTTATTAATTTACAAAGACAGCTTTTTGATTAAATCTGTTAATTATATTAATGTGTTATGTAATGTGAATGAATGTTATTGATAACTGTGGGCCTGATGTTGATCAGGATTGTGGAGAGCGTAGGCGAGGGTGTGACACATCTAAAACCAGGGGATCATGCCCTGCCTGTATTCACAGGGGAGTGTGGGGACTGTCCACATTGTAAGTCAGAGGAGAGCAACATGTGTGATCTTCTTAGGATCAACACTGATAGGGGTGTTATGATCAATGACAACCAGTCAAGATTCTCTATTAAGGGACAACCGGTTCACCATTTCGTCGGTACATCTACGTTCAGCGAGTACACTGTGGTTCATGCCGGATGTGTTGCAAAGATCAACCCTGATGCACCACTTGACAAAGTTTGTATTCTCAGCTGTGGAATATGCACAGGTATAGGAGATTCCAATGTTTAGATATTGATATATGTTTCTAGGCCGAGTCTATGTTTTCCTAATTCAATTTGCTTCCATGCTTCTATAGGTCTTGGTGCTACTATCAATGTTGCTAAACCAAAACCCGGTTCATCTGTTGCTATCTTTGGACTTGGAGCTGTTGGCCTTGCTGTATGTTACTTTTATACCATGAGTGTGTGTGTGTGTGTTTGTGATACTGTTATCATATATAGCAACTAAAAAGATTCAATAATACAAATTTCAGGCTGCTGAAGGAGCAAGGATATCTGGTGCATCAAGAATCATTGGAGTCGATTTAGTTTCCAGCCGATTTGAATTAGGTACAATACTTTCTTAGTCCATCAAATGATTTAAGATTGAGGTCAACATAAGTTATATGACTTAATTTTTGTAATATTCTTGGTCTCAGCTAAGAAGTTTGGGGTAAATGAGTTTGTGAACCCAAAAGATCATGACAAACCTGTACAACAGGTTAGTTCAACAAAATATTAGTATTTACATTTATGTTCTTTCTAAACTTTGTCAATTGAAATTCAAATTTGATGCTATGAATTAAACATGCTGTGTCATTTTGTGTGTAAGGTAATTGCTGAAATGACAAATGGAGGTGTAGATCGTGCTGTTGAATGTACCGGTAGCATACAAGCTATGATATCAGCATTTGAATGTGTACATGATGTATGTAAAACGTTAATTTTTTGCTTTTGTTGATAAGAGTTTATAAGAATCTATAGTGTGGCTGAACCTTGATTTATTGTTGTTCTAAGGGTTGGGGTGTTGCTGTACTTGTTGGAGTGCCAAACAAAGATGATGCATTCAAAACTCATCCTATGAATTTGTTGAATGAAAGGACTCTTAAGGGTACCTTTTATGGTAACTACAAGCCTCGCACTGATCTTCCTAATGTTGTTGAGAAGTACATGAAAGGGGTAAGTTTATTTATATTGAACTGTGCAAGCTTTTAGTAGAAGTGAGTGATAACTAATGTAGACTAATATTATTTATGTTTGTTGATAATTTGATACTGCAGGAGCTGGAACTTGAGAAATTCATCACTCACTCAATTCCATTTTCAGAGATTAACAAAGCTTTTGATTACATGCTGAAAGGAGAGTCCATCAGATGTATCATACGAATGGAGGAGTAAAACTCTAAAACACTGTTGAAGTAGTCCCTACTAGGGGACTATGTTCTTGTTCTCAATCTGGTTGTTGAAAAAATAAAAAATGAAATTGATTCTTTCCATTTCTGTGTATTGAATTTGTGACACTTTTTGAAGTTTGATTGGAGAGAGTGCGACACTTGGTACCTAGTATATGATGAATATAATGTTTGTTTTGTTAATTTCTTGCTACTATTGTAGTTTTTTAATTGATATTCTTGATCCTAAAATAAAGACAGGATTTTGTTAATATTTACTCCCTTGGGTCTTTTAAATAAGAAAATGTCACAACTTTAAAAGATTTTTCTACCCCTCCTTCAATGGTTGTCTTTTTGGTAATTGTGTTTTTGGTATTTTAAAGATACGATTTGTCAATTATACCCTTTGTCAATTACTCTTATCTACATTAGTTTACTTTAAAGTAAGGACCAAAAGTGAGAATGAAAAACTTTTGGGGACTAAAAGTTGAAGAAATTTTTTATAGGGACTAAAGCGAAAGTTGGTATATTTATAGGGACTAAAATCATATTTAATCCTTTGAAGAATAATTGCTTATTGTATAACGCTTAAAAAAAGTCTCAAGACACTTGAGTCTTTATTCTACACTAGTGACAAGACGGGAACTCACGTGTCCGTCTTTCCATTCTTTTTATTGCGCCAACGTTTGAAAATTATGAACAGTGTTTTTTTAGGAAATTTTAATTTTGATTAAAAGTAACAATATAATTATTTTTCTCTCAAATTATAACAAATCAAACTAATCATGATTATCTATTTCAATGAAACCAACAATATAACAAAGATAGATAATCTAAATTCTTATTTTTTTAATGACACCAACAACAATCTTTATTATAGAAAAAATTGTTGTTTAAGGGTATAGTTGAGATAAAGAAAAAGTAAGTATAGATACACTCATCTAGTTTGTTACATTTTTTAAATGATAAAAGAAAAACTGTACATTTATGTTTATTACACTTTTATTTTAATATTTAAATTTATTTTTATATTTTTGTTACATGTATTATTTGTATTGAAAATTGAGGACCTTTTTAAAAGAAAAATCTAACTCAAAAGAGCTTAATGAGGTAATTTTCTATATATATATATATATATATATATATATATATATATATATATTATAAAAGTATAGATTCCTAAAAAAAGACCCTTTATTCTTCATCCACATGCACACATGACACACCATCTCTTATCCCATTCATTTGACCTATCCTATGCTGGAACTCCCGCAATAATTAAATCTTTGTTGGAGGGACTCTAAATGTCGAGTTGATTGTGGATCGGGTGAAGTTCTCCTCTTGAAAATGGTTTCAGGCTAAGAGTTCTGCGTGTCTCTGCTCCTTATACGAGTGGGAGGTGCAACCTATCCTATGCTGGTATCGATAGGGTGTGTGGTGTTGTGGGTGCGAGGTGGTGGTTGGTTTTGGGGTTTCGGCTGGTGTCCCCCTGCTCGGTTTCTGCCTAGCAGCTTGCTTTCCGTTCTGCATGGGTTGAGGTTTATTTTAGGGGGTTGTTTTTGGTGGTGCCCTATTGGTGGTTGTTATGGTTTCTTTTTCTCGTTTTTTGCTTGTTGTTTTGTTTTGGTCTCCCTTGCACTTCCGGTGCTGGTTTGTGTTTGTGTTTCTTCGTATTTGTACTTTCAGGTTAATTCTCTTCTTTTATTTATTTAATATATATTTTGCCATAAAAGAAAAATCACTTGAATTCACACTTTAATTATCAACCTATCTATTCATACAGAAAATATGGAACTAAATTACTCAGCATAATTATGGAACTATCTATTTGTTTGACTGTAATATGTAATGTAATTTTGCCTTGTTTTTTTTTTTTGGTAGTGTTTATTTTTACTTTTTTTGGTAGTGAATTTTGCCTTGGTTTGGATGCATGATGAAGGTGAGGAAAGGAGGAGAAGAAGATGAGATTTATTGTTTCTTTAATTAATTTATGCATTTTCAATTTGGCTAATTACAATCAAACACATGTTAAAAATTTGCCACGTTAGTGTACTTTGGCCACGTTTGATTGGGGGCTAGTAAATCAAAAAAGGGTATACTTGAGGGGTGAAAGTCACACAATTAGCAAACTTTGAGGTTAATACTGAATTTAAGCCTTTTTTTGAGAGTAAATAGGAAAACCTTCTCTAAAATAGCAAATTCTTGCAAATACCATTTACTTTTCCAGGGGATATATATAGTAAGGGAAATGTTAACTTGTGCCCTTAGGGCACATGCTAAGAATTCCACTAATAAAAATTATGTATTGGAAATTGTGTTAATTTATTGCTCAAAATGTTTAATATTGATTTTTTCATTAAATTCTTACCATTAATGGAATGAAAATAATGCTTAACATGTGTCTTAAGGATACAAGTTAACATGACCCATATAGTAAATGTTAAAAACATTTACTTTTTTTCTCCTAATTTCTTATAATAAGAACCGAAGGAAATATGTCAATGTATATATTTGAGGAAAATAAAGTTTCGTAATAACCTTTGTTAAAAAAAAAGTTTTTCAAAATGACCAAAATTATTTCTAACATTTTTATTTGTTTTAATGTTTCTTCATTTTTACAAAATAAAAACATAAGCACCGGAGCCGCTCGTCTAAATGGCCTCTCATGTCATATGGGAGACACTTCGGTGCCTTTGTGGCGGGAAAGGCTGGTGCAAAAAACCGCCACATGGCACTGCCTTGTTTTAAAAGAAAATCATAAAAAACAGGATTTTTATCACAGGAAGAAAACGCAAGGAACAACCAACAAGTGAATCGCCATCCCATCTGCACCGCGGTCGGCTCTCTCCTGCACCATTCTCCACTGCACCACCGTCGGCTCTCTCCGACACCGTCCTCCACTACACCGCCGTCGGCTCTCTCTGGCACCGTTTGGTTGGAGATTATAAGCTTTTGTTGCTGTTCTAACGTTATGGGTATGCAGAGGCAGGAAAAGATTTCGTTGATGTTCTTTTCTTGCTGTTCTAACGTTCTATGGTCACAGACATGCAAGGAAATGCTAATGAAGCCAAAAAATTCTATGGAAGCATATTGCCATAAGCTGAAACTGAATATAGATGACACAGAACCCTTGAAGTACTTCACATGTGATAATTGGGATTGTAGAAAAAAGGAAAGTGGATGTCTTTACAGCATTTTTAGGAATAAAAAATGCTATTGTGGGAAAATAATGGACAGTCAAGAAAGAGGCATGTTTCTTTTTTTTTCTTTCTTCTTCAGGTAGCTGACTAGAATTCACCATATAAAGTGAATAAGTGGGATATCTGATATCTGAGGTTCGAATCCCGGTCCCTGCATATAATAATGCATTGTCCTACCAACTGAGTTATGCTCACGGGTAGGGGTGTTCAAATCCAAACCGATCCAAAATAAAACCGCAAACCGATCTAAAAAAACCGAAAACCGCAAAAAACCGAATATTTTTGGATATATTTGGATGTTGTTTTGTAAAAACCGCTATCATCGGATCAGATTTCGGATCACTTTTTCAAAACAGAATCAAACCGAAACCGAGCCGGAAAAGTAAATTTTATAACTTATTTATTCTTTTATTAGTATTATATATTAGATTAATATATTTATTTTTGTTTTTTATTTTATATATTGCATTAATTTATCTATATTATCACTGATTCATATGTTTCAAATATAATCAGTCATTTTTATTTTATAATGTTAAGTTTTTAATATATTGTGTTATATTTTGCATCGAACCTATTAATAAAAAAAAATACATATTGCATTTTGGAAGTTCAAAAACCGATCTAAATTAAACCGCGTATATTTGGATCGGATCGGATCGGATTTTTTTAGAATAATCATCCAAACCGAACTGAACTGCGTGTAATTTTTATTTTGGATCGGGTGACTTTTTACCTCAAAACCGATCCAAATCGAACCGCAAACACCCTTACTCACGGGACAAAGAGGCATGTTTCTTTTGGCTTCTATATCATCTTTGAATATTAATTATTTTCTCTTGCTAACTGACTGTTTCTCATTCAATTTTAATAGATGGTTGAAGAAAAAAAAAATAGTTTGTTTGTAATACAGGGACAAAGAGGAACCTACTTGTTTTGCAATTGTTAAAAAAAATAGTTACAATTAGGAGCAAAGAAATGAGGCAAAATATGCTTGTTCATTGCATTCAACGAGGCTTTCACCAAAAGTATTGTGAGCAAAAAAACAAATTCTATGTTACGAAAATTCATAGACATCAAATCTGCTTGAGGGGAGCAATAGAAGATAATTACAAAAATTGGTCTCCAAAACATGTATATTGTCAACATGAAATTACAAAAAAAATAAAAAATCAGCTCCATTTCTTTCGATTTAGATCAGAGGTCAATCAAAGTAATGCTCCAAAATTTGTATCATCAAGGGGTGCCTACATTAATAACAAAAAATAATTAGTATGATAATTTTTGGACAGCGGTGATGGAGGTTCTGGACGGTAGCGATGGAGGGTTGTGATACGCGTTTCTCCTTTTCACGTTTGTCGTATCTGTTTTTGTTCCCTTTTTTTATGATTTTTTTTTAAAACAAAGTATTGCCACATGTCATTTTTTTACTGATTCAAAGACACATGTCTTTCCCTCCTTGAAGGCATTGAAGTGCCACCCCATACCATATATAGCATTTACTTTCTTTAGGGGATATATAACACTTACTTATTTTAACAATCGATTAGTCCAAGTGTAAAGGATTTGTGCCATTTAAACATATGGTTAGAGATTCAATTCCTATCTCATACATATCCAAAAAAATTGGTTGGGAAAGAACTCATCTTTCATGTACACAAATTCCTCGACGGAGTTTAATCACTTTTAAATGGCAGTGGAAATTTCACACCAATATCATAATAACCCCCACCAAAAATTATAACATTTACATGTAAGTGACATTTGAAACGTACTTGTTTTAAATTATTATTTTTAACAATATTTGTTGTAAATTATTTATCACTTTAAAATATGGGTAATGCTAACCAGTGCCCCTGGGCACCAGTTAAGGAAGCTAAAAAAAAAGAAAAGTTTAAGTAAAAATTAATATTTTTTAAGTATTTAATGCATTGATTACACAACTTTGAATGTAAATATGATTTTTTTTGGGTCATTATTTAAGCATTTAATATAAAAATATTACTATATTTGACTTCTTAACCAGTACCTGGGGTACCGGTTAACATGACCCTTAAAATATAAAGACAATATTTATTAAATTTTTCTGATAATAATCAATTAATTAAATGGTTCACTTTAAGGAAATTAAATGGTTCACTTAACTATTCTACGATTACTACTTTTGTAAAAAAAAAATATTCTTCTATTACTACTGTTTTTATTACTTATACGGTTACTATTTTAAACCGCTATAATTAATATTAATATTTTAAATTATACTCATTTTTTTTGTCAAGAAGTTTAGTTGTTAGAATTTAAGCCTCGATCATGGATATTATAATGCAATGTCTTTATCGATTGAATTATGCTCATAGAAACATACACATTATTTTACTTACAAGAATTGACATATTTATTTATATACACATGATTTCACACTATTTTTATTATCGTAAAAACTATATTTTATATTATTTTTTGAAAAAAATTCACATAGCTTCAAATGAGAATTATGTTGTAACCAAAAAAAAAAATATTATGTAAAACCTGTTTGTCAATTTTTTATATATTTTTTATTTATGTTAATCCCGTATCACTCTCAGCTTTCCATTGATGGTGGGGTGTGTAAAAAATAATTAATCCATCTGTCTTAAATTTTATGTCATTTTAGGAAAAAAAAATATTGTTGTTTCAAATTATATTTAATTTTACAATATTAAGAAATCATTAATATTTATTTTTCTATTATGTCATTTACAATTTGTTACTTTATTTTTTTCAATTATTTTAATTTATGCTTTCCATACCATCAACGAAGAACATTTTTATAAAAATAACTCACAATCACTCTTTGCTATACAATATTAACTATATTTTTTAATTTATGTGAGAATATTAATTGAAATATATTTTGGGATGAAAGGAGTAAATATTGTGTTATTTTACTCTGGTTGATACCGTCTGGTTGATATGTTTAGGCCTAAATGGCTGTTTGGGCTGAGGGCTTCCACTCCAAGGTTTAGAGAGACGTGGAGAAGTAACTTTGAGAGCGAAATATTAGGGGTAACAATTAAGTTTGATTTGCTCAAATTGATCATTTGAAATTATTATTTCATTTTCATTAATTACACCCAAATATTCTACTGCCAAAAATAAACTCAGTGTCGGTTATCATATTTCTATAAAATGCCATCAGTGTCATACTCTCATTTCAATTTCATTTGTAAACTCATCACAATCACAATGTTTTTTAGCAAGAAGCAGGAAGGAATCAAATCACACATGGTTTGTGCCTATCCTCTATAATATTAGCATTAGCATCTTTTCTCTTGTATCCTTTCAATATACAAGCATCTACTTCATTTTATACCAAACAAACTCTCGTTTATAATCTTTACATTACATAACTTTTCATTGTTTTTTTTTTCGTGGTAGACTTGTGCTTTGAAAGTAGACACCAATACCAAAAAATGGTCGGAAACTACTACCAAAATATTGGAGAAAATCAAAGGTATGTGTTTTGTGTCTCATCCTCCAAGTTTTAATTTTAAATCTATTTTTTTTTCTTTTTTGTTAAATTAAATAAATGATGAAATATCTAAATATACTATATGATGTTGATGTTGATGTTGATTTTAGGTGTAAACTACAATTTTGATACAAATGAAGGAATGATATACATCTCAGGAAAAGCAGATCCACAAAAAATATTGAATAGGATTGCAAAACATCAAAAGAAAGTAGAACTTTGTTGGGTTCGTACTGGAGAACAATATTCCTATGGGAACAATATGTCTGCATACCCTACAACATATCCCAGTGGATACTACCCCCCTCCTGCAGGATCCTACCATCAAAATTTTGATCCCTATCAAAATTATGATCCCTATTTTGGTCCTCAGACTCATGGTTACCCTCCATTTAACAATTATTATATGTAAAACAGATGGATCTAGCACCACTCCAACAGTATAGTATTAGTATCACTGTTGGTGTTTTTGTGTTTTTTAATTAAGTCCTTTGTATTGGTATTAGGTCATATAAAATTGATTATGACCTAATACTTTGTCCTAGTATATGATCACATGAGATCCTTTTTTTTAAGGTTACTGCTATGATTGTGGACCGATATTTATGGTTCATTATTATGAAATTTAATGTGATCCTCGTTATTTTGTTTTGAACGTTGCAGCAGATTTATTTATTTATTACCTTTGATCATGCGAATCAAAATTTTCTCGACCGTTGTTTGCATTTTACTACAATCTTCTTTTTTTTTGGGGTGAAAGTTTACTATATACTAATACTCTATTATTATAGAAACTAATATAATTTATACTAGAAACTAATAATAGTATCCCCTAAAAAGGAATATATTTTCAATGAAAAAAGGAATTATTTTTTGAGCAATCATTAATTGGAAAGGTTAATTAAAGAATAAATCATTTTTTTGGTAGATAAAAAAATTGTTTTTTTGTTAAGTAAGATGAACCCCGACCCTTTAATATATTATGCAATGTCTTTATAGACTGAACTAAACTTACATATACAAAAAAATCGGTTTTTTATTGAGAGAAAATTAGTTTATTTTTTTTCATAGGAAGAAGAAATCATACTGATATATGGTTTGATTATCTAATAAAAAAAGATAGATGGTTTGATTTAAAGTTCATATTATCCGTGGATATTAAAATAAAAAAAAATTGCTACTTTAGATAAAAGACTATTTTTTTTGCCATTGCGTGAAAAGAGATTTCTTTTACCGGACTTTTAAAGAGAGTTATGTGAAATGTAACAGATTGTCGTTATTTTAGGTAAGATGAGATAACACAACGGAATTTTTGTGATTATCATATTTTTTGACAAAAAAAACTGATTATCATATTCCTAACCTTTTGTTTGATCTATTAACGTACACCTGATAAATTTTCAAATCAATACGGTAGTTATCAGAGGAAAAAATATGACGAGATGACCGTGTAGTTAAACCAATTCATAATGTAGTGATATTCTTAACAATTTCTTTGATTTTTTAGTTCAGTGAAAACCTTCCAAATTGTTCAGGGACATACAGCGTAGTTAAATCAAATTCATATAGAGAATTCGCCCTTCTAAAATATTATATATATTATTTGCTTGATTGATCCATGTTCATCAACTTGGTTTAATGGTAGAGGAATTATCGACGGTGAACAATTGAATTATACAAGTTCGATTATCTGGGCTTGCAATTTTGAGCTTGGTTCAATTAATAAAAAATTTTGTTATTTGAACAACCATTTGTTTTACAAAAAAGAAAATTGTCATAAACTAGTTGTTCGAATATTATTTAAAAAAAATCACGTAAAAAACGCTAAAGAAAACACGTCAAAAAAAAAAATGAGATTACCTTTTGTAAAAAAAAAAATGAGATTACCTAGCACAATGTGCTTAGTTTGTAATATTTTTTTTGGTACAATGTTTGTAATTCTTTATAGTTTAATTTTAAGAGGAATGCTAGCAACACTCTCTTTTGAGCATTCTCTCTAACACTCACTCTTTTATTGGGTAAAATCATTGTATGTCCCACCATCATATGTGGGTTCCATTTCCAAAGTGTAGGTCCCATATTGATTTCACCTAATAAAAGAGTGAGTGCTGGAGAGAGTGCTCAAAAGAGAGTGTTGCTAGCATTGCTCTAATTTTAATTAGTAAATATCGGCATGCTGGTTTTTAATAGTTTTTTCGCCTTGTTTAGGGTCAACTCCATTGTTTCCGAGGGTATGCTTCTCTTTTCAATGTTTGAAAGTTTTTTTTTTTTTAATAAACTAAAGTAGTCTACAACTTAAGATTTTAAGTGGAATACATTTTAAATTTTTATCTTTAAAAAAAATCTTCAAAGTTTTAAACCAATACCACGTCCACATGACCAACGCAAAGGTGGATCCTCAAGGTTGAAAGTTGAATCACGTGTTATAAATCTTTGTCTATTTTCTCAAGTCTATTTTCATATATTGTTAAATTATAAGTTTTATTTCTAAAATACTTATTCTTTTTTAAAACAAAATAAAACTATTTTCCCAATAAAACAATAAAAATATAGGAAGGATAGGAGTATAATATAAATTTTTTGTAAAATATGTCCTCATGAGCTTAACTCAGTTGATATGGACAATGCATAAAATATGCAAGGTCTGAGGTTCGAACTTCGACCACCACAAAAAAATAAAAATTTTGTGAACACTAAAAAGAAAAAAGACTGAGGAAATCTAGCATGGTTGCAAATATTTTCAGTCGCAAAAAATAAATACCATTTAATTATTTTTAAAAAATGTATTATTTTTTATTTTTTTAAGTGTGTGAGTATATTCAAATAGAGTGTTGTGACGGGTCGATAAGTAATCAACCAACCAGGTATAGCATGATGGCTTGGTGGTAAAGTCAAAGCCCAAAGGCGCCGGTTGGAAACAAAAAACGACAGCGGTAATTCAGAAAACCAAAGTGGTATTGGAATATGTTTCTTGTCCAAAAATTAAAATTAAATACTAAGTTTAGAAAATTATTCGTTTTTTTCTTTCCTTTGTCACTACTATAAATAAAGCTCACGGACACGTACTTGGTTCCACACACTAACTTACTCATCTAGCAAAGCAAACAACGTACAGTTAACTATGTCGAACACTGTTGGTCAAGTCATCAAGTGCAGAGGTACCATCTCCTCCTTTTTTCTCTGTTCAAAACATGTTGGACAAATTTGTTGTTAGCTTGTTTACTAATTTTCAGTTTGTTTCTACAATATTTTTTAATGATCGATCCATTTTGGAATTTGGGTTAATTGTTAAGTTTCTTTATTAATAATTTTATTTTATTTTATTTGCACACTATATTTTTATGATTGCCACATACATACAACAATTAATGAATCCCTTGATTGTGTTTTGGAACCAGCTGCGGTTGCATGGGAGGCGGGGAAGCCGCTGGTGATGGAAGAAGTAGAGGTGGCGCCACCACAAGCCGG
>Ga0315915_1005295_pt1 | contig 16117 bp, 17 predicted proteins | sample MpolbnodulesMG_FD_207738 | JGI IMG/M metagenome (GOLD analysis project Ga0315915, IMG submission 207738) | Medicago polymorpha root nodule microbial communities from Los Angeles, California, United States - branched nodules | ecosystem: Host-associated > Plants > Roots > Nodule | place: USA... | reverse complement strand
TATTACATGTTTATTCAGATACACGCAAAGAGTCAATCAACCAGCAAATAAATAGACCAAACATGGTGAAGCTGGTTGTGATCCTCTAACTGCATAAATTAAATATCTGTCCAAGACTGAAGTCATTTACAGTTTGATCCCTCAAGTGAAAGACCATTTTCCGAGGGACGCTGCTATTTGATGATAACATTGTAAAATGGGTACATTTCGATATGGTCATGTATCAACGACGTGAACACTACAACATGAGTGCACGGGCAGATCACAAGAGCATTCACTATCTACTAGCCAAGTACCTTGCGAAGTTCGTTGGTCAACTTATCGCGACTGGATGCTTCCAACTGCACGTGAAAATTCAAATAATCATGTATCCATGTTCCGAAACATGATGAAGCAAATGATAAACGTAAACAGTTGATGTAATAACTAGATAATAACAAGTGTTTTTTACCTTGCTTAAAAGGGCGGCAAGACCTTGAGGTAGAGCTTGTAAATCTAGAGCCGAGTCACCAATATTTGTCAGCTGAAGCAACAGTCTCTGGACACGCAATTCCTTTAGTTTATCCTCGTAATTTGCTGGATCATCCCTCCATCTGAAGAAGGCTTCATCATCCAACCAAGCATCATCACTACCTTTTGCAATATCAGAATCCAGATACCATTCTTTGAGCAAGTTCATGGCAGAAACATATGACAATTGGTCACCAGCAGCATCTCTCACACTGTTGATCAGTGAGTGCTCACCGATTCTCCTGTACAGTCTCCGATAGAAGACAGAACGCGAGTTACGCCAATCAAGGACTTCTCTGATTACACCCTTTGCTTTCATTCTTAATGAAGTATCATGGAGTTCAGCAAATTTGGTAGCTATCTGAGTATACAAAGGCAAAAGCTGTTTCTCACGGAATCTAATCTGCTGCTGCAGAGAATCATATGCACCAAAGTCCTTGTTACTCTTGGCTTCAGAAAGTTTGTCCTTCAAAGTAATCAATTGTTGATCAAGTCTTCTCATACACTCCAACAATTCTCTTGTTCTAAATTTGATCTCAATCATTCCTTCCGGCTCAAGGACGTTACCTTTAGCCGTTCGCTCAGCATACATTTCAATGTGGTCGGAGTTGATTCGGCTGTCGACAACAACCCAGGCCCCGCCTCGGAGTTCACCCATCATTGGGATGTATACAAATATGGGCTGTTTGTATGTCCTAAGGTTCTCCACAATAGTCGAACCAGCCTGAAGAATTCCTTCAAAAAGGTCCCTTTGTCCACCAGAAAAGCCTCTCCAGTTTGCGATAATGAAAAGTGGGAGCTCTTCTCTGTTGAAATCCAATATCGCTTGGGCCGTCTTGGTCGCTGAATCAGGAAACCACACTTGCCCGGCTTGAGGAACAACCCTCTCATGAGAATCAAGTTGGCCTGGATCAGCAGGTATTATTTGCATAACTGTTTGTGTTTCCACCGCAACAATTCCCACTGGAATTCCTCCAAGCTTTGCCCTTCCTGTAACAACCGTCCTAGCCCATCCTTCTAGTGTCTCCACAAAGCTGTCCTTGTCAAAAATACCTCCCAGCCACTTTCCATTGACATCCAGAGTTCCAGAAATGGCAGCACGAGGATCGCATGAATTTTCCGGTAAATACTCCACTTCCCTCTCTGGGGGATCAAGGGGCTTTACAATGGGAAGTGCACCACCTACATGAGAAGGGACGTAGCTAAGCCACTTCAAAATAGAAGAAACTCCTTCAAGGTCGTCCGAAACAGTGAGATGAACGACTCCATTTGTTGCCATGATTTTCGGTCCACCAAGTTGCATGTGAGAGCTGTACACCTCCCTACCAAGAAGTTTGTTTAATGCTGAAAACCCGGTAAGAATTATAGGCTGATCAAGCCTCTGTATACACCTCATCCCAAGCCTAGCAAGATAAGCACCAATTCCAACAGTCCTACCGGTAACATATGTCAATGTAAAGGTTTCCTTGTATGCCCTTGAATAGGCACCGGCAATGGCCCCACTACCACTCAAGTTTTCAACTCCCAGTCCATCTTCTTTGCCAACAATGGTATCTATAACCCATCTGGTTTCTCCACTTTCAAGCTTTAACTCATGTGCCATCACTGATGATCCGATTCGAGCATAATCCTCAGGTGTTAAATATACATATTGAAAACCATGCTCAGGTTTAGATTCCTCAGACCAACCAACTTTGAAACAAGCTTTGACTTCCTCAGCAACACCTAAACGGGCACCAGAATTTGCTGCCAAGTAAATTAAAGGTATTTTCTTTGCACAGGCAAGATCGGTTACTGCTCTAAAGAATGCATCCTCTCTTGGGCCAAAAGAACCGGCCTTGAAGGTAACGTCATTTGAAACAACCAATATTGTCCTTCCAGATGGGAATTCAGGCGTACACATTTCCATCAACCAGGCTACCATGCCAACATCATTGAGTCCAGGAACACGCTCTGCAGGAACAAGAGAAGTACCCCAACTACCATCTTTCTCAGAAAATTTAAGCTCTGTTACTTTTAGGAGATCCTTATCATTGGCTTTTTGAATTCCTGTCTGCTGAATTGACCAGGACTGTTCCAAGGATGTTTGAAATGCCTGCACAAAGTATTTCTCGTCAGATAACCTAGTTTGACTTGACTCGTCATCCACTCATTAAAAGGAGATGGTGTACATACGCAAACAGACAGACAAAAGAAACATGGACTAAATTTATTAAATATCACTTACAAGGGGAAAATCATAGCAGTATGTGGTGCTGTTCTTTCTTGCTGCAAGACGTTTTCGGTCAATTACTCCCAAAGGTTGATAGTTTTCATTCACTGGTACACCATGCAGCGGACCCTTTACAGTGACTGAACTGTAGACCACTTTATGAGTGGTGGCATCCTCCATCTCTCGATATATCTGAATTTTAGAAATCATGAAAATCAAATCAATATCTTAGAAATCATGAAAATCAAATCAATATCTACAAATAATCTCCATTAATATAGATAGTGAAAGTTGTGGCATGCAGGAAGCTTTCCTCGAGACTTTTAAGAAAATAAAAACTTACATGTACAGTGCATGTATGACCAGTCACATTGTTTACAATGACCCTCCAAGCACCATTTGCCTGTCCACATGCTGTAATCCAGAGCTTGATTTCCCACACAAAAACGCCTAATCTGTGCATTCTTACACCAACAGAGGAATGGATTTCCTGTGCCAGTTCTTCCAAGATTGCCTCAACTGTTGTTTCTTCTTGGCCAGCTTCTATGTTAATTTTCCTGATATCAACATCCAAAATGTAAGAACCAGATGAAATCTTCTTTACTACATGCTAATAAAAGAATGTATATATATGGAGAATTTTGTAATCATAATTACTTGGAATAAGGCACAAGATCATCTATTTGCTGCTCGCGTATGATATAGAGGTACATATGAGCATGTTCAGATTTGATGGTGGTATTGTGTGAGTTAAGTTCTAACTCCTCCATTGCGCCCATTAGGGACCTAAAAATGCTCCTCGAAGTATAAGACATAGCCAATTGGGTACGGGACGTTTCTGCATCCAGTCTTTGATAAGAAGAGTATCCTTCATTTGTGGTTGGCTGTCTGATAAGTGTTCGAAGAAACATTCTTTGAATTGGTTGTGGCTTGGTATCCACAACCGTGTAGAGGTGCCATTGACGATCTCGAGATGGTGTATAGCGAATATTCTCATAGCACTTAAGCTTGTCCTATAATCAGATAAATATTTATGTGTTAAAGAGCAAGTACAAGTGGAATATGCTTCTTTCCCACATTCTAAAATAAAACGAGGACCTGAAACGTGAAATAACTAACCAGTTCAAGATAAATGGATAGGGGAGGTTCAAGATGGCGCAACAGAGGTTCCTCTACATAATATAGCTTTTCAGATGACCAGTGAAAGGAATGCCTCATTGGAGCACGCCCTTCATCCCTCTGTATGATACAGCTAATATCTCCAACACCTGCAGCATGTATTATGGACCCTACTTCCTGCTCTCTGAGTATTTTGGCCAACTTATCAATTCTTTCTTGAGCCTGATCCTCATCACCACTGCAAAAGACCAAAAAGTTAAGCTATACTATGATACAGCCATTGGTGCTTTGACAATTAAAAAAATAATAATACAAAAAAAAATCAGGTTCAATATTAATTTCAGAAACTGTACCTGTCTTGAAGTAAACTCATTTGGTTGTTGATGCCCACTAATCCAATATGCATCATATTACCATGGTTACTTGAGTCACCAGAACCACTTTTAAGTGGATCGTGAAAGTTATTGGTTGCTTCTCTTAATGCAGCACTGATAATTGCTGGCAAAAATTGAAGAGATTTAATTACAACCATCACTCCCCATTTCTTCTCACTATGTTTCTCCACCACTGTTTTGTCTTCAACCCCATTCTTCCTTTCAACGTGTTCTTCTAAGAATTCCCATGTAGCAATAAGGCCAGATCTGTGCCACTGCATCCTGATGCTATCTTTGACAAGATATGGCTGATAGAGCCTACGGATATAAGTTTCCACAACTCTCCTTTGAAGGGTGTGATCACTGTGATCAAATAAGCCAACAAGGGCATCTTCAACAGCCAAAGGAGCGCTCACAAGGTCCTCCATTCTGTCATTAATGGCACTCTTCCTCTTCGGAGTATCAATATTTTCACCATCCTCGGTAAACATTTCTAGTTCAGAAAGACTTCTAGCAATGCTGGATCGAAGTTCACTCAGTTTAGTTTGCTCCAACAGTTGACTTGCCTTAAGAGCCAACTGTATCAAGATGATCACAAATCAGGATTTGAGTCAAAAAAATTTACAAAAATTAATTAAAAGAGACACTGTGACTCCTTAAAATATAACATAATGCAGATCATAGAACCCTCTATATAGCAGGACTAACCTCAGAATAAACTATATGGTTGAGTTGGGAGAATCGGATTAATTGATCCCTATAGGCAGCAGGATTAGGGTAAACCAGTTTATCCATTAGTCGCAGTATCAGCTTGTTTTTGCTTTTGACACCCTGAAACCCAAGAAATGCAGTTAATATAATTTCTGTTCCGTGTCAGCAGGATGTCAAGGAAATAAATCACTCGAGATGAGAAGTTAAAAAGTTCATACCTGATGAGAGAGCACGATATCTACAATCTTCAACAAATCTTTCTTGTATTGAAGACGGAGTCGTTCAATTACATCAGCCTAGATATCAGAGAAAAGGGAAAATGTTGTGAATATTGAGAGAAACTGAATGATTAGGAACACGTCTTTTATATTAAAAATAGCTTCTTAGATTCTAAGTAGCTGAATGATAAAGCAAAACTTAGTTCGATGAAATGAACATGGAAATGAAGAAAAATAAATAACTGAAAATGTTAACTGAAAATAACAGAAAAAAAAACCCAATCACGCACTTTGAACATCATCGAGAAAAACTAATTTGGCAGGTAGAAGCCAAAAGGTCATAGCAGATTAAATTGCGCAAATAATATTACTACAAGCTATCATATAATCATACTAACCTGTATATTATCACTGAATAGTTCTTCAACAGAAAGATACTCTTCAAATAGAGACTGAACAATTTTATGAGCATGGCTCTCTCTTCCACCCTCATAAGACTTTACAAGACTTGTCAGCGGTTCAACTAGTCTTTCTAAGGCTCCTTTTTCGTTTTCAGGACAGGAGGAAAGATGAGCCTGCAGTACAAAATACATCCCATGAATTTATTTATTCATATTAAAAGGGGAAAGCATCAGAATGAGCAATTCCGGAACATCAACTCACTTCAAGGATTGCCTTCAATAATTTGGCAGGGAAATCAATAGTTTGGGAGCTTGAAATAATTTCGAACTCCTTATATTTAGCTTCCAACTGAAAAACCACATACATTAGTTTAAACACTAGTTCAAGGGCAGGTCAGATCACGTCAGAAAACATTAAATTAAATGGAATAACTGGCAAGGTGTCCCTTTACCTCATTTCTTAGATCTTTGGGAAGACGGGTTGCCAAAACTCCAAAGCACTCTTGCCATTGAAGGAAAGGCAGTTCAGGGCTGTCAAGGCAATTGAGCAAACTTTGCACAACCTGAGACAGATATCTAGCTTGTTAATAAGAAAGGCATATACAAGTCTCGAATAATAATGGAATCCAAAAATATTGACAGATTCCTTTGTAAATGAATCAAGGGGAAAGATTTACTCACTTCATCAATATTGTGCTCATAGCCAGCAAGAATCATCCGTGCAGCGTTTAAGCTTGCTGCACATTTCTGATGAACTCTACCTGAAATGGCAGTAGGAGGACCCAGGATAGGGAAGCTCCCAGTGAAGGGTTCTGCCTTTCTTACTGCAGAAGGATCGTCTAGATCAAGCTTTGCTATAAGTTCACCAGCCTGCATGGCTTGACCTTCAGCCATTCTGAAATGAATAATCCCAGAAGCAGGGGAAAGAAGAGGCATGCACATCTTCATGACCTCAACTTCAGCATATGGTGTGTCTGCATCAATGTGACTATCATCCGCAACCAAATATCTCAGAAGCTTGCACGGTGTCTCTCCAATTAACTTTGATGGATCGTGATCATTCTGCATATGAAAGGGGTTTAGTTACCTCAGCAACAATGAAAAGAAATAGAATTTTTAAAGGTAGAAATAAACTAGTTTTACCTGAAGCAAGCAAGTCCTTCCATCTATTAAAAGCCGAGTTCCAGCTGCTTCTTCCTCTGCATATATTACATGACTGTTTCCATCCAACTGTAACAAGTAGGAACCACAGGTTAAGAAATCAAGAATCAGATACAGAACAAGGACCAGTATAAAATACCAAAGGGAGTGAAGTCCAGGATAATTCGGTGGTGGTGAGAACTACAAAAGCATAAATACATGGGTGGTTCAGAGAACAATACTTGCCTGCATCAGCAAACCTCCATCACGTAAAGTATGTATCTCCGCTTCTATCTCCGATTGGTTCAATTTCAATTTATAACTTCCAGGTCCTCCTCGTATCATGTCAATCTAGAAAAATGTTTTGGAAAATTATTTATGCAAATTGAGCATTGCCTATGATAGCGTAAGTGAACAAAGGTAAGGGAATTACAAAGAATGTCCATACCGTATATTTGCTTCCTTCAATGCTCAAAGAAACTTGAGAATGGACAAGAGAAATGTGCTGGCATAATTATCAACAGAAATTAGTATCACTAGAAAATCAGAATGGAGTTAGATCCACTAAGAATCACATGTTCCTCCCATTTGGATAAAATACCTTAGGAGGGATTTGCCCCTTTTCAAGATAGCCAACATAGTCTGAAACCAAAGCTGCACTGCTAGCAGAAGCTTTCTGCATTAATTGGAAGCACAGGTCATCAATTCAATGATGAGAAACTAACAAAAACTCGAGGAGAAAAATATGTTAAAAAAACGTTTGCTTACATAGAGTGCCCCTCCAACAACAGATAGATACCAGGGAGGCCTCTCTGCTCTAACCCGCATTGCAATTCTACTGTCTAGCCATCCTGTGTGAATTTTGTTGTCTCTATAGTCTGAAGCCTGAGATAAAATATTGTAATAATGTCACTTCTGCAGAATAAAAACTTGCCATAAAACTAATTTGTCATCATGGTAGAGATTTACATTCAGAAGATCAATTGTGTAATCAACGTTGGTACGAATTTCTCCTCGGATTTGAATTTCCTTCAACCCCAGTACCATATTTGCAATTGCTAAAGCTCTAGATTCTCCAAAAGCAAAAACATGTCCTGAGGTAAAAACATAGGATATAAGCATTTGATAGAAGATAAGCTATAATATTGGGAACTGTGTAAATACACGTATGCAAGAAAAAGAAAGAAATCATGAGTTGCAGTTTGTCGTCATCATTTGAAGATCACAAATAACAGTTACTACTTACCAAATTGAGAATCTGAGAATTCATGAATTCCTCCTCCGGACTGCAAACATATAATTGCCAAAATTTAGTACCTCGACATTCAAGTTAAACATACAAAATTGAAGAAATAGAAGACTTACCTTAACAGAGAAATAAGCCCACACATTTGGCTTACTTTTAAAGCTGAGCTCCTGTACAAATATTTAACTCAGTACGTGTTACGGGATGAATAAAGTAAAGGATGAGATTGCTGTTTGATTTAGTGGTTAACCTGCACTTTTCCTCCTGTAGGCTTAAAACCATCATCGGGGTCCTCGCTGGTCACTCGCACAGCCACACAATGACCTTTTGGCTTTGTAGATTGTGCTTTGTCAAAATCAAAAGGGGTAGCTAACACTGATGTTTTCCTCCAACCATCATTTCCCCCACCATGTTCCATCCCATAGAAACGCCTAATCTCTGTTAAGTGATAGTGTGAGGCACATGAAAAATATGTAAGAAATCAAGTAAATAAGAAGAATGCAATAATAGTAAGAAATATATATATATATATGTGTGTGTGTGTGTGTGTGTGTGTGTGTGTGTGTGTGTGTGTGTGTGTGTGAAGCTGTACCAGGAATTTGCCAGAGTGGGATACCCATCCCAACTGCAACTTGTGCTGCTGGCAGATTTATCTCAGCTATCCATTCAGTAACAGGATGCTCAACCTATATATCAACAAATGCAAAACAAAATATAAGTGCTCAAATTCCTGTCAACACATAAATTTAAGCATTATCATAAGGAACACAGTGCTTCTGTGTCCATTTTCGAACAGAATACTATACTAGCATATCAATCATAAACAACGGGAGAAACCAGAGTCAAAAGAAGAAGCAACCAAGGTATAAGAGAAAAACAAATTAATTACAGTGTGACCTAAAAACAAATTCATTACGGTGTGACCTAAAATCAAGGCAATAGTACAACACCTGTAGTCGAGGGTTCAACTCTAAAAAGTAGTACTCGCCAGTTTCCATGCTATAAAGATACTCAACGGTAGCTGCCCCAACATAATTTACAGATTTAGCTAATCTTCTAGCCGCCTGTTCAAGTTCTTTCACCGTTTCTGGAGGTGCTACAGTAATGGGACCCTCTTCAATAATCTGTTACAAATAATTGATTATGTCATTACCGAGATTCATTCCACCATGACAATTTGGTGTAGTAACAGAGGATTTACATACCTTTTGATGCCTTCTTTGAACACTGCAATCACGGCTGTGCAAAGCTGCAACATTTCCATGCTGATCGCAAATCAATTGGACTTCAAGATGTCGGCTCTATTTGGAAACAGGAGAGATCGTCAGAATATAATCAAGACTCCAGGATTGATGCTCATTCAGATCAAAGTTCAGTGGTTTATCTAACCTGGGAAGCAACTTTCATTATAAATATAGGCGAGCCTGGAACTTCACCTTGAACTTGCTTGAACAATGCCCTTACCTCATCATCATTATGAACCTAAAATATACACATGTCTGTTAGTTTCTAAACTTTTCTGACAAAACACACCAAAAATATGATTGGCACAAGATTATCAACATTGATCTATGTAGCAACGAGATTTCATATTGAAGTTTCTCCCCCTGACACTGACACATGTAGTTTATCTCAAATTATTATCAGTTTCAACATGTTAGTGTCTGTGTCAGTGCTTCATAGGCATGATACTATATGATTTTCTACATGCTACAGAGTTGACCACACAAGAAGCAAACCTTTCTTATGCCTTTACCACCACCACCCCAAGATGCCTTGATCATTGCAGGGTAACCTACTACTTGACAACTTGCAATTGCTTCTTCTGTTGTATAAACACATGCTGCACGGTAAATTTCATCAGGAATAGTAATCAAGTCGCTATCTGGAGGAATTTTCACCTGCAAAAAAATTGCAAAGTCATGAGTTGCGAACCCCATACAAAAGAAATAAACTAAAGCGGGAGATGAAACTTACATGAGAACCACTCCATGGAAGGGTTGGAACTTCTGCTGCCTGAGCAATCAACGAAGAACCAATTTTGTCTCCCAATGCTGCCATAGATATAGCAGGAGGTCCAAGGAATACAATTCCTTTTGCTTTTAATGCATCTGGAAGCTCAGGATTTTCTGATGCATGACCCCAACCAGGCCACACCGCATCAACGTGAGTTATTTCAGCAATCTGGAATGTACATTGCATGGCCGTCAGCAAAATTTATAAGTTATGTAGGTCAAAATAATCGTAACTACATAAACACCGAAATCTCACATGAAGCAGAATAGTACAAAACAAATAAACATGTCCAAGTACAAATTTCTTTTCATGCTTTGTTGCACATTAACTTGACAAAATCGACTTTAACAATTACTTGGAAGTATCAAACCTCAGGAAGCCAAAATCACGCACCTCTAGAATAAGCTGCACATTGGCGTAGTTATTGTTATTGGTCCCACCAGGTACTTCCACAAATTGATCGGCTATTCTGATATGTTCTGCATTGATTCTCATGTCCTCTGGAGTTGCCATGGCAACCAACAAGATAGCTTTTTCTGTGCCAAACGTTTCGTAAGCCCAGCTCCTAACACTACGTATAAACTTGACTGCTGCCATTCCATTGTTTGCAATCAATATGCTATGAATCGGCTTGTTTCCTCCAAGGGCATTGCAGTATTCGTCTACTTCAGTTGTAGTAGCAGGGTGCCTACTCGGTAGCACACCGTTTAAGTATCCATTTCCACGCCCTGCGTTAGCCATTATTGTTCTCCTTCTAGCTGTCTCCAATATACTACACAGTAAAAATAAATAAAAAATTTAAGTTAGTTTTATTTTTCTTTGCTCCAATTGATATTGCTTCTTAACTAATAGAAATCCAGAAAACTTTCATGAGAATTATTCATGTAGAGCTTTCTTGTATAGAAGAAACTCAAGATAAAACATATAAACAAGCAATATAAAAATAAAAATAAAAAATCCATCTTAACTTATCTTGCAAGATTGATACAAAGTAAAAAGAACAAAATAATTAAAAATTGTTAGGTTCTGTTTGGTCAACCATAAATGGACTTGCTAAGAAACTCAAATTTTGTAAGCACTCATAACTATAGCTGATAAGGTGAACTCATTTTGTAAAATCAGAACATTACCCATTAATCCTATTACAAATCCATCAATCCCAAACTTAAAGCTTTCACTGAAGTATAAAAACAGCCAAACACAACCTAATACTTCAGCATCTCTGTCTTTCTCTCTCCATCACTCTCACTTTCAGATGCAATCAGTAATCCCAAAAAAAGCAGAATCCAATGATTGCAATCACCCCCACCTTGTGATTTAGCATACCATAGAAAATTTAAACCAACCCACTTAACAAAAAAACAATTTTTTCAACAATTCTAAACAAATTGGGCATAAAAATTTTCCCTTTTTTCCTTCATAAACAATACCAAATTCACCTAAGCATAGTACTTTCTAAACTTCATCAGCACAAAAAATAATCAACACTCAATCACTAAAAGAAAAACAGATAAAAAGAAGAAGAAATGGATGAAAGACACAAACCTTGGAATAAAAAATCAACAATTTTGTAATATTTAATTTGCTACAGAATTTTGTTGTAGGTGTTTGAGAAAAACAAGCATTGAATTGAAGAGGTTATAGAAGGTGAAAAAAGTGTTGGGATGAATGCATGTAAATGATGATCATGCAAAAACCAACCAAACTAAGAAGAGGGTAGGTTTGGTTTTGGTTTAACGTTTGATGAATGTCTTGAATACTATGAATTAAGATAGCACGTGGTACTTGTCTCTGCCACAACACCTCTCTCTCTCTCTCTCCTAAATACTACTAGCAGTAGAAGTAGTTCCCAGCTACCCACTTTCTCTCTCTCTTAATATGGCTGCTATAAGTAATTACTATTCAACACTGTAATAATAATTTGTGGTAGTAAAAAAGATTGGATATTGATTGGTACTAAGAAAAGGGATTGTGAATTAAGAATGAAATGCACGTTGTTGGTGTATAATGATAATAATTGAATTAAGAATGATTGAATAAATAGTGTTAAGGGGAGTTGAGGTGGTAGTTGAATTGATAGTTTTGTTTTTGTATATGATGAAATGATGAAGTGATGAAGATGTGTGTGGGGGTGGGTGCCTCTATTGACTATGCGTTTGCTGGCGGTAGCACCCACCAACCCTTCTTCCTATTCAGTCAAATTTGGATGGATAAATGATACAATTTCATTTCATCCCAACAACAACATTCATCACCCCCTTTAACTCTTTCTTTCTTTTGCCTAATTCATGTTTTTGAGTATTTATTTATTTTTATAAATAAACGTTTACATTTTACATTAATGTGTTTTTTTTCCAAGTAAATATGGAGAATTGAGGTGTCTGGGGTTTAAATCTCAGCCCCTCTATACATTAATATGTGTTTGGTTATTCTTTTAAAAGAAGTATTTATTTATTTTTATAAATAAAAGTTTACATTAATGTATTTTTGGCTAAAGTCATAATTCAATTCAGAAGTGTAGAATTGACTTCAAAATATTTGGTTATTCTCGGATAGACGGATTTAATCAATTTTGAATCGAGTGGATGTTTGGACCGTGGTAGTCTCATGAAACATTGTGATATTCAAAAGATACATATGTAGCTTTAACAAAATCATAGTGGCTCCTTGTAATTTTGACAAACTTCATATATCCAACATATACTAAACTTATGCTTGGTATTATGGTGGGTATATTTATAAAATCATGGTGGATCATTGTGATTCTGACAAACCACTCAAATATCAACAATATATCAAATCTATGTTTCGTATCACAGTGGATTGTCATGATTCTAACATAATCACCGTAATACCAAAACATATGTTAAGCATTTGTCTAGAATAGTGGTGGGAGGGTAGGTAGACTCATGTTTTTATAAAGTTACAACTAGTAGCTTCTTGTTTTCCAATGTGGAAAGAACCTCAACACATCTTTTGTGAATAGAAGCTAAACCAAACACACTAATTCTAACTTGAAGTAAAAATTGTGTAAAAAAAATTGAAGTAGAAATTTGAAAAATTTATTTTAGAATTGATTTTTCCTTCAACTTATTTTCATGCAGAATCAATTTTTATATAATCATTAGAATCAAACAATTTTTATCACTATATAATCAAATACACAAGTGAGGTTTGTCATATCCCCTCATCCAATATCAAAAAGAATCATCAAATACTTAAGAATTTAATGTAAAATTTACATATAACCTATCAATTGCGCGACTTCATACATAATCTTAAATCAATGTAGGAACATTGTTGCATATGTGTTAATGCCATGTTGTCGTGTACTTTTCTTTTCTTGTACAATGTACTTTTTACTTTATTATTAACTTTAAGGTATAATAATGTCATTCAAAATAAAATGAACTTCTTGGAATATTGATGCAAAAGTGAAACAAAAAAAAAATCAAGAGTTGACCTTTTAAATATGTATAATTTGTCATGCATGTGAACTAATAAAATCTTAATCGTTAATTTATATCATCAATTATTAAGATTAGTTACTTTACTCTTTAAAATAAGTTGCTCATTAAGGAGATATGGCTGTGTTTGTTTTAAAATAAGAGCATATGTATGATTTTTCCTGACAAAGACATGAAATTCAATATTTTAAATAACCAACAATATTAATGATTAGTTATTATTTTTTAAAACAACCATTATTAATGTTGAATAATGAAAAATAATTCGCTTAAATAAGTTTAAGGGTACTCCTAAGTTTGATGAGAAAGAATAATATTATAAGAATACTATTTCTTGCACTTACATAACATCCGTCGCTATCATTTCTGTATATAAAAGGGGAAATTTTTATTCTCCCATTTCAAACATATGACATTTTTGGTGTTGAATGTTTGATGTATCATATCATTTATATGTGATCATCATAGCACCTGTTGAGAAGGTTGGGGAAGTGAAAGCAAGAGGCTGGACTATTTAATAATAAAGAAAAGAAGGAGATGAGTAAGCATAGGTAGCATTTCATTTAATTAAATCGGTGGGAGGTTTGATATCAATGTTGATTATAGCATGGGTTTCGATTATAGTTGGGAGTTAGGTTTTATTCATGTCATCCTTACCTCCCTTATTGCCTACCTGGGGCTACTACTCTTTATTTTATTTCTCTGAGTTAAATATGTCCTCTCCACGTAGGCAGGCTTAGGTATTCAATGGAGAGTTGAACAATTTAATTAGGTGATATTTTTGATAAATTGTGAGTAATTTACTTCCTAGGTTAGATTCTGAAACAAAAAACATGAAGATCACATGTCGAATGAAAGAGATGAAGAAGTTTGATGTTCTTGAGGTGAAAATGGTAGTTTATTGTAAGAAAAAAAAACCTATCAATGAGACCTACATTATCTCTTGATAAATTGGGGGTAACTTACCCCTAATGACAAGTAGGATTCGATTCTTGAACGAAAAATATAAAAATCACATGTTGAATGAATGAGATGAAAAAGGTTTGATGTTCTTGAGATGAAAATGATACTGATTGTAAGGATTAAAGATGAAGAAAAGAGTTTTTTTTTTTTTGATAGAAATAAATTACGCCAAATTCATCAAAGAATAATACAGAGAAAGAAAAAACCATTTAATTAAGGCCAACTCAACTCACACTTGCGTCATATTTAGCATAGATAAATAAAAAGGTGTCTAAGGTGTTCTTTTAAGGGATACAATTCAAATGACATACAAATTATCGTAAAATAAATTTTTTTTAGGGAAATGATCTTAAAATAATTATTAATATTTTTGCATTTTCCTATTGTATTCTGTGAAGTGTGGGACCAACAATTTTCCCATGAGATATGTGGTGTGGATTCGAGTTAAACAAAATCGAGTTTTTATGTTGCGGTCTGTTTCAGCCCCTACCTTTAATGTGGCATACCATTATATGTATATATGATTTTGCATGTTTCAGATATGGAACACAGTAAAACAAAAGAACTACCATGATTGTTTCTGTTAGGTGAGAGTGGATGGCGAGGAATGAAACAGAAGGGAGAGTGGGCAGCCGCGATGGCATGGTAGGGGCCGTCATGCTAATGGCTCCGGAACATCTCATGTCAATGAGCCTGAGGCTCGCCCCAACCCGAGAAAGAAGAGGTGGAGGTGGAGAAAGTGTATGATGATGAGCAACCACAAAAGGAGGTGGAGCTACAACCGATGGATGACTATCTTGGTGGCCCACATTACTTGTCTTTGCTCATCATGTATCATGTTCACGTGGTCAAGAGCATGTCTAATGGAGTAGTAAGATTCTATAACTTTAAAGTTTTGTGTAATATTTTTAATGTGAACTATATGCTATGTTTTTGTGTCCATGAGATGGTTTTCTGCCATTTCACATCCATACATTGTAACTCCGTTGGAGGATGTTCATATCCCGAGGACACATGTGCAAGAGGCCCTTGATGAGATTGATTATGAGGAGGAAGGAGACTGTCAATGGCTATACATGACTGTAACGTTAGGGCATATCAGAGCCCATGTCTTAGCCATCATGAGCGGCGGTGTGCTGGATCAAGGGAGTGCAATTTTGTAAGAGGTTTATGGAGGGAAGATTTATCGTCGTAGGTGTCATAGTGGTGGTATGGGTCGTGGGGGTGGCCATGCTACCTAGTAGTTTTATGTTGATGTAACAATTGAACAATTTATGCTTTTAATTTGTGTTTGAATATTTTGATGTAACCTATGGATATTGTGCTACTTTGTACAACCTGTGTTTAATTTGTGTTATTTCATATTGTTTCCCTCAAAGTATTTGCTTATAATTTGATTGTATGCATGTTTAGATCAATCCGGATTTGTTGTTTTGCAAAAACAAAGGTATCAACCAAAATACAGAGGTTCTGCTTCTAATCTGAAATGTGTGTATTTTCACACTACAATTTGCCTCTAAAATGGTCTTTGGGGGGTTTGGAAAATTTCGGATTATATATTATGAAGTATTATAAAAGTTTTTGGATTTTACTTTCCAAACCATATATTTAGAAGCTTTGGACAAGCATCAACATAGTTCATTGCATACCTTCAATTTTTACACAATTTAGATTATAGCATTTGAAGCAATGTTTGGATAATAGAATCCGAACAAATGGAATTTTGAAGAAAAAATAGGG
>Ga0315915_1005287_pt1 | contig 16124 bp, 7 predicted proteins | sample MpolbnodulesMG_FD_207738 | JGI IMG/M metagenome (GOLD analysis project Ga0315915, IMG submission 207738) | Medicago polymorpha root nodule microbial communities from Los Angeles, California, United States - branched nodules | ecosystem: Host-associated > Plants > Roots > Nodule | place: USA... | reverse complement strand
ATTATCACTTATTTTGGTGGCATCTGGGTTTGAACGAACCTTATATATATATATTATGTATTGTGCTTATCAATTAAACTAAAATCATGGGAACCAACATATTATCACTTAATTCCTTACTCTGACTACAAAATTATAATCATACCAATACTTGTAAGATTGATTCGGTAATATTTTACCTTTTTCTTTTATTTATTGTCTTTACTTTTTTTTCTAGTTTTATACTCTTATGTATTGTCTTCTTTTTTTTTGGTCAATTATGTATTGTCTTTACTTGATATATGTAAATATAAAATAAACAAATGTGTTATTAATGATAATAATAAATAAAATTGTTCTGAAGAATTCGATTTTGTATAAAGAACTCGAGTTTTTTTGTTAAGTAGATTAGTGACTAAATTCATACATTTATGTGTGAAAAAGTGAAAAATTTGAAGTTTAAACATAATCAATGATAATTTTTTTAAAGAAAATAATTAGAGATGTTAACTATCAGAATTGTGGATTGGTTGTGATATGTACGTAGACACGCAGGGAGCAATTTTTTTCAACAACCGAGTTGACAAATCAGTTGACTCCCGTGACTCTGCGTGTACTTCCGCCATGTACTTCTCCCTAAACTAAATTTGCAAGTATACACGTATTGCATATTATATAGTTTTAATATAATAAATAAATATAATTAGTAAAATACACACCTTTTAAAAAAATATATATAAACGACAACATTTGTTGAATATGTCCTACAAAATTAGACGAATTTCTGATCCGTGTTTGATATTATGTGTATCTGTACTAATAATATAAGTGAAAATTGATTCGTTTTAGTTTTTTTAATATATATTTAGTTTGTGATGTATCTTTTTCTTTTTTTAAAAAAATTAATTGTATATACATCAAATTTGTCGATATAAAAATCTAAAATGTCAGCTTTAATGAGATATTTTTTTCTCAATCACACTTTTTTCATACACAAAACTCGAATCTAACACTATCTAATAAATTCAAATTCAATTCCTTTTGAATCATTGAATGTCAAGAAACAAGCTGCATATCTACCGGTAATAGTGATGAGTATAGATAGACAAGGAACCCTAATTACATCACAAATCAAAATATTTGGTTTTATCCTAAACGAATTATAATGTTAAGAAATAAAATATATGATATGATTAATTAGTTAACTCAATCAATTTTTTTTTTCAGGAAAGGTTTTTACTTTTTAGCATTAAACAAAATCCACTTTTTTTACTCAACAAAGTTAATAACGAAAATTTAGTCAAAAGAAAAAAGTTAACCATGAAGATTATTCCTAACAAAGTATCATTCTAGAATGGAGATTAATTGGTAATTTTTTTCAGCAAGGACAACTGTTTTTTGTAAAGTCAAAAGTGAATTATAAAGAGAAAAAAAAAGAACATAACAAATGATTATAAAATTACATATACAATTAACTGTGATTTATTGGCAATGTAAAATCTTTTACAATTGTAGTGTATAGAATTGTTAAACTCTAATCAATTAATTATTTTTGAAAAAAATTAGATTTCTTATATTGGTCTTGCTGATACATTGATTATATTTCAAAAAAATATTAGAAAACGGGAAAAACGTATCTTAAGGTATAAAAATATGTTATCGGTTGTTTCAGTTGGTTGTTCACAAATCATTCCTCGTTTTAAACCAATTCCCTCTCACATCCCCTTCTAAATCCCATCATTATTGAAAGGGAGCTAAAATTTTTATTCCATTTGATTTTAGTGGAAGATTTTAAGTAAGATACTATTTTGATCTCAAATATAAGAAGAAAAAAAAAGTTAATATATCTAGTTAAAAATTGAAATCAAATACATCTATTTTGTTTAACTTTATTTTGTACATATTTGAGACCGAATGAAATAGTTATCATACTCCCATTTTTAGTTTTTTGAATGACAAATGAATATATTATAAAACCATGAGTCACAAACTTTTAGTCTGGTCCTTCAAAGTTCTCTTGTTAATTTTTATTTATATTAATAATATATATATATTGGAGTGCTACAAATGATATATTATATGTTAATTTTGTCCTCGTAAACTTAACTCAGTGAATGAACAATGCATAATGTATGTAAGGTCCAAAGTTCAAACTCCAGACATCACAAAAAAATGCTAATTTTGAAGTAACAATATAATTGGGACACCGTTATTATCATGTTATACAAGTAAATAGGTTTTTTTTTCTTCGTTTTTTAATTTGTACGCATCAATCAATTTTGTTCTTAAGTTATTCGAAATAGTTAAAACGCCCTTGAATTTTATAAACGTTGGTCAATTTCGTCCCTCCCTCAAGTTTCATTATTAACGGTGATGACTTGTAACGTTAAGCGCCGACATGGATTGCCAACTCAGATGTCGTGTATTTACGGACGAAATTGATTGAAAATTTTGATTTTTTTAAAAATGAAAGTCGATATAAATTGTTACATTGTCAAATCGATTCATGAATTATTCATTAAAAATCAAGATAGTCTCTAAATTATGTCACTCCATATCAAGCCGATCACTAAATTATTTCATAACTATCAAACTTATCCGTGATAAAGTCAAATAAATGTTAAAAATAAAAAGCATGTTTTTAACGGTAGTTTATTACCTTTTGCATGTTTGAAATGAAGTTTCATCCATGTAGCATCGGAAGTCTTCATATATACAAAAATGTTGAAAACCACTTCAAATTTTCTCTGTTTTCCATATCCACAAGCATATCTTATTATAATCCTAATTTTGCATATTAAAAATTCTCTCTATGCTACTAAATCACTAACCACCCCTCAACCATCAAGACTGGAACTTATTTAGGGATTTCATATGCAAATATTCACTTGTTCTTAACATTTTATGCATTTTTTTTTTTTTTTTTTATATTCTAGGTTGATGTTGCTACTAAAACTCTTGTGTATATTGTTTTAAGACGGAAGGGCATATCCTGGACAAGTCATGGAGGCATGGTGCGTAGTTAGTTTTTCATGAATGTTGTTGTTTTATATACATCCATTTAGTAGACTTTTAATTAAGTATTAACATTGATTTATATATCTCATACGTAGAAATTAGAGGACGAAAATACCTATCCACTCTATGTGATGCATTTGTACTCTAATTTTAAATCATTATACCAAAACAAAGAAGTAAATTATTATACCAAAACAAATTGCCAAATTGGATGAATAAATTGGGTCCCAAGTGGTAATAAACAAGCCATTGGTGATATTCAGAATTTTGGACAAGCATTGGTGGGGGATTTGGCAATAGAAGTGGGGTTAATGTGGTGACTCACAAAGTAGAAAAAGTGTCAAAAAGAGCAACAAAAAAATACATCATCAATTTGACTTTGATTATTACTCATTCTTGCCTTGTTAAGGAGGACTGATTTATCTTCCACATTTACGTACAATACTGGACTAATGACAATAACTACACATTAAACAATTGAGGAAATGTCTAACTATGTTAGATTTATGCAGCCTATTCCTTAATTTGAAACCTCGTCTAATCCATTCTTGTTCTTATAATAAACACAATACAATTTTAAGTTTTCACTATGTGTACATATAGTATTTCAACGTTTTGCACCTGACTAGTCACAACTAGTACTGATATAATATCATCATGACATTGCTATGATATATACAGGCAAACATTGTTGTCTTGTATAATTTTATTAGGAAAATGCCAATAATAGATTGTTTGAGTTAGTCTCACTAAATATTGTAGTCTTGTATATTTCTTTTGAAAAGGGTAAATTATGCTATGTTAATTTATGAATATTTGCAAATGTCAACCTTTCCTAAACTCTTTCATATTTTATAGTACAGGATTGAGGATAGGATACTCGATAGCCATCATGATTTTTTTTTTTTTAAATAAATGATATTTTGTAGTTGTTATAATTGAAATGTCAATGACTAAAATATGTTTTTGGTCCCTACAAATATGACGAGTTTTGGTCCCTGGTAATTTTTTTTTTGAATTCCATCCCCCTGCAAAATTTTTTGTTTTTTAAAATAGTCACCCACTTTCGGGATGATTTGTCTATGTGACAGATGCTGACGGTGTAATTATATACAAGTGGCATTTAACATATTTTAATTATTTAAAAATCATTTTAATAAAAAAAATTTAAAAAATTTAAATAAAAAAAATTAAACAAAACATATTGAGATTGTGCAGTTTCTGCATTCACGGTGAATTTCTTTCTCAAATTGAAACTGAAAAAAAAAACATCAATCACTTTAACTCTTCTTCATTAATCTTCATCTTTATCCCCAAAATACACATTCTTCACCCATAAAAATTCATCATACTTGTATTTTCCTTAATCCCTCTATTATTTTCATTCCTAAAAAATCTATCATCAAACACATGCCCATAAATTTCTGGATCTATGAACACAACAACATAGATCTCGGCGAACAGAATAGAACCCACCAGAAAGAACCAAACCGGAAAACATAGGAGGAACAGATCTGCAGCAAACTAAAAAGCTAGAAACACATGAAATTGATGGTGCAAAGAGAGGGAAAACGAGGATCTGAAACGCATCCACAAAAAGAACAGAGAAAAACAATCAAAAAAGTCTTATCGGAGCATCACCGGAGAGATGGAAGGTCACCGGAAAAGAGCGGATGAGGTGAGAGAAGAGAGAACTCCGGTGTAATATTTTCTTAACTGATTATGTTTCAATGAACGCAAAGTAAATGGTTTGCTAGATCTGCTACCAAAAGAGGATTTGTGAAGAAGAAGAGGATCAATGTTGAAAAATTGTTTAAAGCCTCCTAAAATAGATCTATAATTGAATTATTTAAATTTTTGGGTGGGCCACTACATCACTTTATGGGAATTTAGATCAACCCAAACCTAAAACTGACATAAAATTGTATAAAATCTCGCAAATTAAACCTATAATCGTTGATCTTTTAATTTTTCTGAGTGGATCGTGGCCCATCCCAGCCCATGAAGGGCTCCGCCACTGATCAACGAGGAAGAAGTGGAACGATTTTCCATATTCTGCCCTTGAAGAAAATGATTTTTTTTCAAAAATATATTTTCTGGTTTTTAAAAATGTTTTTTAATTATTTAAAATAAAATAATTGCCACGTGGATGGCACATGTACAAGTTTGCACACTCCGCTAATGCCACGTATGCACAAATGTGACAAATCATCAAGAAAGTGGATCCATGAACTATTTTAAAAAACAAAATAATTTGCAGGGATGTAATTCAATTTTTTTTTACCAGGGACTAAAACCCAAACTTGTCATATTTACAGGGACCAAAAACATATTTTAGCCCTTATTATTTTATAGGTCTTTCATAGTTCATATATTTGTAATTTGAAAGATTTCCTTCCAATAAAAACACAATTCATATTACATTTGTAAAGATAGTCCGAGAAGAGAATAGTAAAAATTGTTAAGGCTGGTTGGATATGAGGAGTCAATTGAATATAAAAAATATCATTATTGAAATGAATCTTGGTCGTGGTTAATATGGTTACTTCATGCTCAAAATCAAAATGTTTTAATCTAACCTCTTCTTCAAGAGTTGAGCTCTTTTCTCCACCACATTGGATGGAGAATTTTTGCAGCTAGACTAAATTTTGAGAAAGTTGAGTCATTAACTTTTTATCCATCCAATGTGGCACTATTTTCTCTTATAAACAGGACTAGCGAAAGTAATCAACGTTAACAACATTGAAAATTTTAAAATGTATATCGTCCACTTAGAAGAAACAGGGAACATTTTTACTCATTGGAAACTAAGAATAAAATAATTTTAAATACCTTTTTCTTTTCTACAAGTCAAACCTAGTGTTGCCCACATTGACATGTATACATAGGCATAGTTAATTCCAATTCCAGGATCCTAAGCAACGGAAGAAAAACAAGGAAAAAGTGAAAGAAAGAGTGAATCAAATACCCCATTCTTCGTAGGGAAAATAAGGGACCACAATCTCTAAGTGCAAGCAACATTTAATTAGCATTGGCATCTCATTGAAAGAGACTCGATTATATTGGTCCATACACACAAGAAGCAGCCAGACAACACTTTTGCAACGTTTTTATTTTAAATTAAACAATTGACAAATCCGAATTGTGAAAACGGGAAGTTTCTATTGTTTCACAACTTGTATGATTTTGTTGAAGTTAAAAAGTGTAATTTTTGTCAAAATGACGATGGCACACTGTAATTATATTAAACTCACCGTAAATCTAAACATGTAGGCAATCATTTTAGAAAGAAACCATGACTCCAACAAAATCTCATTATATTCTAGGAATTGATACGATTAAATAAGCACTACCTTTGATCTCAAATATAAGATAATCGGTTAGGCTGTTTTGTCAACTTTAGATAGTGATGTGAATTGTGCTAGGTTAATCAAACCTTCCCTTGCCTCAAAGAGACACAAAGTTACTTTCATATTATCAATGTTACAATTGAAAATTCGTAATATTAATGCATTCCACAAAAATACATTATTTTATTCCGGCAGTAAACTGTGAATAATTCTTGTTGAAATTGAAAATCCCTCATGTTTTATTGAAGAAGAGATCAGGCAAATTATTTTCATATACAAATATAAAGGAAGTAACAATCACTTGATCAGAAACAGTGACAATAGTAACCCTTTTTTTTCTATTAGGTGAGATTAGATACTATAGATCAAATCAAACAATACTGTTGTGAATGGGCAGTCAACTTTTCTTAGAGTGTTTCAGATTATAATATAAGACTTGCACAAGTTTTATTCAGAATTTTTTTAGCATCAATAGGTGGAATTTGATATATTGCTTCGATCAATGAAACTTTGCGAGAACTATACGGAAGAAGAGGGTCATCTATCGGTCCAATAATACATTTGTCAGCTACTGTAATGTATCAGAAATTGAGCAAATGTGTTATATTCAATATTCCCTCATGTAATATTCAAAAAAATTGTCCTGAGGTACTATCACAAGATTAAATGGAAAAAATCTTCACCGACAAATAGCAGTGGAAAGAATATGATTCTGAGTATGGTTCGGTTCCCAAGTGAAGGACAGGTAACTCTCCAATAAATAGGACCTGCATTCACCCAAAAATTCACATTATTATCTATTGGTATGTGATATTAGCAGAACAGGTCCAAATTAAGGACTGTGTACATCAAACAACATTAAAATGTATGCACACTTAACGTAGCAAAATATCAAGAAGAAATACAAGGTCTCTCACCAAGTGAAATGTTACCATAAAAAATGTTCAAAGAAACGCAATGCACCAGTAATTGCAGATGGATGTAACATTCCCTAAGTCATAAAAAATGTTGCATGATGCAGTTAGATGCCATTCAATGTAAGTTATTGAGAAAATGGAAACCAGTAACAGACAAAAAAAACCTATGTGAATATATAAAATCACTAGACAATACCACAAAGGCCAATAGGTGTATAAAACCCGGCACGGTTTTGCAATCCGTCCCAACCTGTGCTCAATGGGCCGGGTTTAACCTGGTAAAAAAAAATAAACAGAGACAGGATAGGGACACAATCGAAACAAGCCGGACCTGATTTGAGTTACTCCTCGAGTTACCCTTCCCAATTTAGCTTGAGGACAAAGATATTTTTTTAACATTATTTTGTAACACTCTCACACCCCACCGCACTCTACTCCGTCACACACATACTCACACTTTCTAATTCATGAAGGTAGTTTTGCATTCTTTAGGTTCATGCTAGGAATTTGGTATTTCTATGTATATTGTGTTTTGATGATTTATTTTACGTAGATTCACACATAGTGGAATAACAAATACTAAGTATGTGTGTTGAATGGTAAAATCCGATTTTGCTACATTCTAATCCATTGATTCATGGTCACAAAGTTGGCGTGCATAGGGGTGTTAAAATCAACTAATGAAATTACAGTTTTAGTTCAGAGTCTTGTCTCAATGATCCTTATAATTGGAAATGGTTCTTTTATTGGGTATAAATGTGGTCAGAGCTTTTTTTAGTGGAACATTTATATTATGGGTGTTTGCGGTGCGGTTTGGTTTGGTTTTGAGGTTAAAAGTCATCCGAACAGCAAGATAAAAAAGCATGAAGTTTGGTTTGGTTCGATTGTCTTTTAAAATAAAATCCAAACCAAACCTATGTGGTTTGGGTTGGATCGGTTGGTGCGGTTTTTTTTCGAGACAATACAATTTTTTGTTTTCAACATTAAAATCAAGTTAAAAAGTTAAAACACAACATATTTTCAGTAATGTTTTCGACAATGTTTTTAATTTCATTCCACGTTACAAATTCATTTTAACCAAACAACGCAAACTAAATTAAGAATGTGGACAAAAAGTAATTCTATTATGTAAGAAATGTAAAAGACTAAGATTTTATCGTTCTCTAAAAATTCAAGTAGCACATAAATATATTTTTGAAATAAAAAGCAAAGAATGAGATTAAAAACATTGGGAATTAAAAAGATCCGTAAGGGGTTGTGGTTGATTTGGGAGGTGGTAATTTGGGTTATTTGGAAGGCGAGAAATGCTTGTATTTTTAATAATGAGATAGCTCGGTGGGATGAATTAGTGGAGGAAGTAAATGTTATGTCTTGGAGGTGGTTTTTAGGGAAATGTACAGGTCCAGCCTGCATGTTTTACGAATGGTGTTAGAGTCCTCGGAATTGCTTGTTGAGGTGATGTCGGTTTTTTTTTTGCTATCAAGGGGAGCCTGCTTCTGTCATTGCTGGTGGGCTGCTGCTGAGGTGCGAACAGCTTCTGTTTTTGCAGCTGTCTTGTGTGTTTCAAGTGCTGCTGTTTTTTGGGTGGTTTGTGCTTAGTTGTGTTGGGATTTCTGTCAGTTATGGGGAGTGCCTTGCTTGTGTCATGCTGCTGCGTTTTGGCTTTGGTCATGGAGCTAGTTTTTTGGAATTTTGTGGTTTACTTTCATCTTGTATTTTTGTTTTAGTTCCTCTGTTGTTGGGTTAGTACGAACTTAAGGGGTTTTCTTTTATTGAGTTTGAAGTGTTGTTTAGGGGCCTCTTTTAATGGCCTCTGTGTTCTCTTTTTCCTCGTTCGTGGGTTAAGTGCTCCTTGTACTAACCTAACTTAATAATATTTGTCGTTTAAAAAAAAAAGGCAAAGAAAAAACTTAACAAAAGAAAAAATATGTAATTTTATAAAAGTTTTCATTGAGTTATATGAGTATTGGTCTAGGTGACATAAATTTAATTAATATTTTTCTTATGTTGCGGTTTGGTTTGGTTTGGTTTGGTTCGGTTGGTAACATGAAAAACGCAAACCAAACCAAACCAAACCATGCGGTTGAGGAAAAAAGTGATCCGAATACATCCAAACCAAATGCGCTTTTTTGCGGTTTAGGTTGGTTCGGTTTGCGGTTTTTCTATTGGATTGGTTCAGTTTTGAACACCCTTAATTTATATAGCTACTGAAATTAATATTGATGTTGCCCTATGATTAAGAAAAACCTTTGATTGATTCTTTTTCAAATAAAATTTATGTACTAGTGATTTGTCTTGGGACCAACTTGGTCTTGTCCTAATTCGACTCGAACTTCATCAAGTTTAGGGTCAGGTTCAAGTCTAAAAATTGGCTCTAACGAATGTTAGGGTCAGGTTCGGGTCAAATACCACCTGGCCTAACCCGTCCTTTGTAGTTATACTTGGCTAATTCTCTAGAATGAGTGCCCTTTTCTCTCTTCTTTCAGTTCTTTGTGTGGGAAATGAAGGCAGTAACTTACTCTGAAACTAGCAACCCCAGAGGTGGCCACAACATCAACGTTTTGGAAGTCTAAACGACTGTAATTGCAAATGCATCAGCCATATTGGTCTGCAAATTTCAACTGACATAAAAGATTGAAATGTAAGTGACATAATCACAAACATGCCATAATACAAAATTATAAAGGAAGGCAAATTGTAAGACTACAATGAAAGGAAAAACAAGAGCAATAAAATAGACCAAGCCATTATAACAAGGAAAAAATGTACAGAATGCAAGAATCAATAAACATTAAACATCCCGTAAACATTTTCACAACACAGACAAAAGTCGTCAAAAGAACACAAATAAAAGCCGTCAAAATGGGTATGAGTATGATCAAAATAAACCAAATAGAGCGTGACTCAGACTTGGAACACCTATATTTCAAGCTTGAGGATCAATTGGCTTATCTTTCACATCATTTTAATCATGTTCATCTTCCAGAATTGGCTCCTCCACATAGTCGTTCTCAAATGCATCAGCTTGAAGCCTTGAACCTCGTAAATCCTAACCTGGAGCTTAGATGGATCCTTCACAAGAACATATTTCCCCTCATTCAATTTCATACACAAGTCAACTATAGACTTCACAACCCCCCAAAATTCAAATTAATCTGTGCTACAAAGTCCTTGGATTTACATCCAACCACACCAAAGATAACATGATTAAAGTGGCCCCGAGGATGAATCCGAGACATATAACCCAACTTCATCATATCTGCACTAGCCAAAAGAGCTTGTGCAATCCGCTTAGCCAACTTGTTAGCATTGTTCTTAAGCTCAGTAGCCAAAACAGCACCCCATTGAATCTCCAACTTCTGTCGTCAATCAACAGCCGAATACTTCGAATCAAACTCATTCAAAGCATTCACAGTAAGAAACGACACCTTTTCTTATTCAACTCAACAACACTATGCACCGCATACCTAGCAACAAGATACATATCATTATCAAGCTTCCACCTCCTATACCTATAAGCAACAGAAGCAACCTCGTCACCCTCACTACCAAAATTATATAAATCAAATTATATGTTTAGAACACTAAAAATAGAAAAATCATCTATTAAATCAAATTCTACAACAACATAAAATAATGTAAAACAACATAATTAAACACAAATAAGGTCATGAATCAATCAAACTAATTAAATTCTTGATCTAATATATCCATGCAAGCTCTGACTTTTTCACAGGTCCTGTGCCAAACCAAACTTTCATGTGTATCATGAAAAGATCCGACCAAGGGAGCGTCTAACTCAAGTAGTCCCTTTGAACTATACTAATCAAATATAGAGAGCATGGTTCTCACATCGCTGTCGTTTTGAAACTTCATCTAGGTGAACCGAACACTCCGATCAAAGTCGATGGACGGATGGCGATACTCAACAATGTCCACCTTTTTTTTATCTATGTGGTTGAAACGACCGTTAAATTGGTTCAGCTGATGTTTCAAGCAAAACAGTGTGGCATCAACATGGATACTAAACATATTAGATTTTCCCCCTTTGTTGTAACATGCAGCTAACTTATCATTCATATATATTGGATAAGTGTTTACGGTTTTATGATGTGGTTTACAAATGAATCAAACACGCCAACCATATAAATTATCAATGCAGTATAGACCACACAAAAAATTATGTATTTGACTGATCAAATTATAATATGATATATATTTGACATGTTCAAATCATATACCCAAAAGTATGTTTGGGTATATTAAAAAGATTTTATACTTGAATCTTATTATTTGATTCTGGAATGTTTTGTTTGCTTTTTCATTTTTATTCGTAAATAAAAAACATAAAAAAATTACAAAAATTACCTTCATATAAGGGACGTTTTTTTAGAGTGGGGTACGTACAAAGAAATTTATCTTCTTTTTTTTAAGGAACAAATAAATTTATCTTAAAGTGAAATTTCAAATGGTACAAAATGCAAGCTTTTTCAATTGTATACATTTTTTAATTGTGAAAAATTCATTCTCACATTTCTAAAATATTGCGACCCAAACTGTTTTGATTGATTTGAAATATAATGGAAACATTTAATTTGGTATATCATGAGTAATCTGAGTTAGGTCTTGTTTTTAGCTTTCAATCTGGGTTCTATGTTTGTGTATGAAAACATTAATATAATGGATAATAAATAGTTATGGTTTTCTAGTTAGATAATTTCGATTAAAAATAAAGCTCATGGGATCCATTAAAAATTGGAAATTGCCGACAATGTTGGAATCCATTAAAACAGAAGGTGATTAGAAATGGGAATTGCAACTAGAACTCCATATAAAGATTTTTTTTTAAGTTCTATTAGGAATTGCAGCAATCAAATTGATACAGGGGAGATGTCAATTTGTGTGAAAACAACATTGACAAAATTGTGAAGAAATTGTCTTGACATGATAAGTACCGAAGAGGAAAGAGGATAAGTAGAGAAGATGAAAAATTAATATATACAATAATAAAAATAAAAAAAACAAAAAAACAAGGGTTACACTATCCAAGTGAAATGGGTTAGAAGGTAAAAGAATAAAGAAATTAAATGACGTGTATATATTCAATTGGAGTGTGTTAGAATGAGTGACGATAACATTTCTTTAATACGTAAATATTGTATTTTGTTCAAGTATATACACATCCAAACTAATTTGGGGTGAAATTTATTTATCTCTTTTTTTGTGGGCAACCATAAATGGTTTTGAGAGCTAGCATGACTTACAACCATTTTAGCTTCCTTAAAAAAAAAAAACCATTTTAGCTAGACGAGGGACGATCATATTAATTTATTTCTTAACAAACTCAATATGAGTTTTCTTTTTTATTTAAGGATCAACATGAGAGTTTTTGTCTTGACTAGATGAATAACATTGTACGACAATACTACGAATTCTGCTCTTCTCCTAACACGTTTTACTCATTCCCAACCAAACTTTCGAAAATGTTCATGCGTGAGTTAACTCACGCTATTGTTAATTTTGCGTGACTTAACTCACGCCACGTTAGTGTTAATTTTAGCGTGAGTTAACCCACGCAGGAGCATTTTCATGTTTAACTCATGTGTGAGTTAATTCACACAGGTGTTATACCCAACGTAAGTTAAATCAGACAATGTCAGTTAACTCACGTATGTGTATTTTTAGAAGTTTGGTAGGAAACTAGCAATTTTTGTTGGGAGAAGAGCAGAATTCTAATACTATAGTCATTGTGAAGGGCCCAATTATTAAGACTATCCACCATAAATTTGCAATCTTGCTGCTAAGATAACTCGTATGTATCCCATCGTTTGCACCCCATTCACACGCTCATTGAAATATTTGATTTAAGAGTTGCTTCAATATTATATATACGCGACAACTGCAATTATTGATAGGTTTTCTCTGCTATGAATATTATCAAGAATTGAATGCGAAATCACAAGAGAGATGAATGATTAAATGATTGTTTATTTAATTTTATATAAAAAGGTTTTTAAAGAAATTGAAAATTAGAAAATCATTTAATGTTTTTAAAATATGAAAAATTGCACACAATAACTATGATGTATATTTATGTTTTTTTAAAAATTCATTTAATGTTTTTTAATTATATGTATATTGCATTCACTACTCGAAACTTCTGGATAACAACCACAATAATATTATTTTTTAAAAATAAATGATGAGATTATTTTATTAAAATTAATTTACCTTGTCTAAGCATCTTCCACTAACAAAGGCTGTGGGAAAATGTCTTGTTATGTCCTTCAATGTCACTCTCATCTAATTCAATTAAAAAAAATAGTTATATCCTATCAATTTTATAAAATGAAATCAGAATCAAACGTTAGTGAACAAAAGATAAACCTTTTTGCTCATGTAGGTTTTATCTGGATCTGCTACAAATGGAGAGAAAGTTCCATCATAGTCAAGAAAAACCCATTTGTATTGTACATTATTTGAAAAAGCAAAAATGTTACCAACGTGAGTTAATTCACGTTGATGTTCTGAACGTGATTTCATTTACGTCGGAGCAACATAAGTTAACACATGTTTGTTATATCAAATGTGAATTAATTCATGTTGGTTATACCGAACGTAAGTTAACACACGTTAGAGTTATTTTCAGTAGCTTTGGTGGGAATGATAAAAAATGTTTGGGAGAAGAGCAATTTTCTAACGGCCCTATGTTGATACAAGCTCAACTGAAAAATAATCTTTGTAATATCGCGCTTGCGCGCGTTTACACAAATATATATACTGACCATCATTTTAGTAGGTTATAGTATAGACGAAAAAAATATGTTGCGTACTTGTTGATATATTTGATTTAAGAGTTGCTTCAATATTAGATGCGGCAAGTGCAATTGTTGATAGAGTTTTCTCCACTATGAATATTATCAAGAATTGAATGCGAAATCGCAAGAGAGATGAATGATTAAATGATTGTTTATTTAATTTTATATAAAAAGTGTTTTAATGAAATTTAAAATCAGAAAATATTTAATGTTTTTAAAATATGAAAAATTGCACACAACAACTATGATGTATATTTATGTTTCTTAAAAATACATTTAATGCTTTTTAATTATATGTATATTGCCCTTGTCAAAAAAAAATTATATATATATTGCCATCACTAGTCAAACTATATATTGGAGTCACGAAGACACATTATCTCCATGGTAAAAGTAGGAACCACCGCCCCTTTTGCAAATGACATATCACAAGCTCATTGTTGTGCTTCAATGGTCTAAGCATATTCGAATACAATCTTTATAGTAGAGAAATGATATTTGTAAAACCATTTTGTGACAACTTTTGAACAATTTTCTCTCTCATACTCACATTGTGAATGGGGTGCAAGCGATGGGGTACATACGGGATGCCTATAGGATTGAAAGATAGATGACAACACCAATGTTCAAATTTCAATTGAGAGATGCCTACATTTAATGTTCGATATGTCTCAAATAAGATTACCTCTAATAGAAAATTTTAATAAAAAGCAAAAGTAAATACTTATTGAAAACTAAAATATTTGATAAGTAATTTAATAATATTATCATTAAATATAATAGAAGTAATTAACATTTGCTTATAAAATAGACCAACAAACACAATTTTTTTTAATTTTGAGGTTCAAAATGATCTCATAGCTTCAAAAATTATCACTTCGATATTTTAACCTTAGTTTTTTTTAAACTCAAATTGATTCTTTTTCTCAAATACATAAATAAATCATATTAGTAAAAGTTGATGTGATGTCTCACATGGACCTTCACTAAAAGCTAGTGGTTGAAATGCACCACGAAAACCTTTTTTTTTTTAGATCCTAGGGTTTCTAAAGTTTTTTCTTCTTCGAGTCATAGGTTTTAAAATATAATTCTTCTTCATATTTGCTTTAAATTTATACATCCAAATTAATATTAATATATCCTCTATTTAAAACGTTTTCTTACCATGTCAATGTCTATGTTTGAGATGCATAAGTAGTTATGATAAGTTGGTTTAACAATTTAGATATGGATCAATGTCCGCTATAAATATTAAATTAAAAATCAAAGTGACACTTTTTAAGTTATGAGACTAACTTGAACCTCAAAATTAAGTTAAGAGATAAAAAGTTAAGTAAGAGAAGAAAAAAGAGAAAGAGTAAGTCATGATGGTGGATCTGGTCTATAAAACTGTCATATTATCATTCATTTTTTGTTATTTTCCTCAAAGTTTTCTCCACCGACTAAACTTAAGCTAAGCACATGCAATGCGTATAAGAATGACAGAAAAAGTATAAAAGACCAAAAGTGCTGCATAAAAGCAAACCACAAATATTCTTATTGTACTTTAAACGATCAACAAAAAGTGGCAGTAACGATTTGATTCATTGTTAATTTTCATTCTTAAGTTTCTATTTCTGTTCCAACATAGTATTATTTAATTATATCATTACCAGAAGCAGATACACGAGTATCCCTGATTATTATAATATAAAAATCAATCAAAACCTTTTCATTCAGATTTTTGCTATATATAAATTGAAAGCAGGAAAAAGCAGAATCCAAACAGCAACATAAATATTATAAAATGCACACATTTATAGACTTTGTATAAGCCTCCAAATATCCGGGTTCATTTACCTGACAAAAACAATTTTTTTTCTTTTATCAAACTTAACCTCCCTTTTTCCCTAGAAATTAGAGGACTTACTAGACCATAAAATATAAATGTCCACACATTTTCATAGCGTATATGTATTTGTGTGTGTGTGTATATATATATATATATATATATATATATATATATATATATGCTTAGTAAAATCAGAAAGTCATACATTGTT
>Ga0315915_1005286_pt1 | contig 16126 bp, 10 predicted proteins | sample MpolbnodulesMG_FD_207738 | JGI IMG/M metagenome (GOLD analysis project Ga0315915, IMG submission 207738) | Medicago polymorpha root nodule microbial communities from Los Angeles, California, United States - branched nodules | ecosystem: Host-associated > Plants > Roots > Nodule | place: USA... | reverse complement strand
CTGAACTCACTCAGACTCTGAACTACTTCAGACTCTGAACCTGAGGACAGTTATCTAGAACGTAAAAGAAGAAGTTTCCAAAAACACAATTCAACCCCCCCTTCTTGTGGTTTTTCTCACCTTCAGGCACAACTCTGTAACGGCTGTCTAGAGCGCCTAGGCGCATGGGGAAAAGTGTTAGGCGCATCATGTGCAGGTATTTTGTTTTTTCAGCTTGTTTTTCAAACTGGATCCGAGGAAAAAACCCAGAAATCTCATCTAAACCTATATGGAAATATGCCTATAAATAGAGACACTTGGACACACTATCATTGATTCAGAAATTTGGCGGTACAAAGAAAGGGTCAAGTATCTGGATCATCAAAGAGGGATTCTTCCTTCCAATTGTTCTTGAGTATGTTTTCTTTTATTTTGTCATGTTGTCGGTTACCATGGGTAATTAAACCTCTAAGATTATGGTTCCATGGTGAATATCTAATTATCGGTTTGATTCAATTAATGCAACTATTTATCTAGTTATGATTATAGTCTTGTATAATTTTTATTTCTTCTGATCGTTATATTGCTTTTCAACTCGAGGTTGTATGATCTCTAGGTTACGATATATGATTGACTATCTTGCTCTCACCCAAACAAGAACATTAAAAATTGCTTAATTATCTTTAATTTGATTATTGAATTTAAGTATGATATTATAAGTCATCTATAGAGGAAGCCAAAAGGAAAGCCCTTCTAAAGGTACAATAACTAGAGCATCCCACCGACTCATTATAGTTTCATATATGGACACCATCGTCTATCAAGAATAGTCATAACTAATAATAGAAACATATGTTAATAAAAAAAAACGGTAGAGTGGATTCACGGAAACCTAATATTTTTTAAACATCTGAATCAACCAAAACCTAATATCATATTGTGCAATCAATCAAACTTACAAACCCATTCACTCCTTTAATGTTTTTAATTGAATATGTATAGTGAATTGCTTAGTTGAACGACAATACATGTGAATACACTAATTTATCACTTTATTACTTGTTATGGTTTGATGCATTTATCAAATTTGTTATTACAAGGGCATAAACAAAGGGAGTTTTGCTAGCTCTGCTCCCTTGACCCTCTTTTGTGTGTGTTTGTGTTTATATATAAGTGACTTAATACTAATCCAGCGATCCATGTAGGACCGTAACGGGCGGCAAAACAACCCCTAAAGAGATTTGACACTTATGTATTACCAATGCTTATTTCAAACATATAACCTCTAGTTAAACCAAAAGAAATACCTTACTATCTTATCTAAACACTCTTAGATAATCAATTATAGCCTTTATATATCTAATAATTAAGACATAATTAATTATTTCTTTTTGTTTAACATCTATTTAACTCATAAATCAATTAATGGTTTAAATATTACAATACGAATTTAACATAAATATATCAAAATCATGTCAATCATCAACCATTAACAACATATCATTAACACATATCACCATAAACCAATTCAATGCAACGTATCATTACAAAAAATCACCATTAATCAATTCAAGTAATCACATTTTTCTTTGAAATTTCTTGTCTTGTTTTGAAAAGTGCAACGATCGCTAGAGCTCATTTTGTTTTCAGCCATTGTACAAGATCAGAAGCAGTTCAGTGTTTGATCAGAAGTAGAGTTCTTATTAGAATTTGAAACAGAGCTATGCAATGAAATAAGTTAAACACACACACACACACACACACACACACACATATATATATATATATATATATAGAGAGAGAGAGAGAGAGAGAGAGAGAGAGAAAGGCAATTATCATGGTTCCTATCATAATATGAGAGTAGTCCAGTCTCCTTGCACTTTCAAGGGATTTTTTTTCTATAATCACACAAGAAAGAAACTTCTACAATATAAGTTTAATCAAATAAAAGAGATTCTATTTTACACTTGATATACAGTCAGAGGTGTAAGAAGTTTAAGTTAGATGACTTATGATACTTAAGAAATTCTAAGATATGAATGTTTGTAAGAATTTCTCTAAGTGTTTGTGCGTCATAGAATTTGACAGAGTAAAGGCACTTGTAAAATGATAGAAGTTTTGTTATGTTTCTTCAAGTGCTCAAGTCCTTATATAGGAGAGATTGAGAGAGCCGTTGTTGAACAAGTGTTAGCGCATCAAATTAGCCCTTGAGAAGCTTGATCAAATATGTTGGGATGTTGCCTCAAATGGATAACGTCGTTGAGTATTCACTCAAAATTCATTTGCTTCTAATAGAATGGATTTGTTACATTCTCTTTTTCCTTGAATTTCTTTGTTTGTTTCTGCACGTAGTCAGAAGAACTGTGTTTAACAGTGGCATTTCTTCAGAAGATGACAAACTGAGTCAGAGTCTTCAGCTTCTTACGTCACCTTTAGATGCCTCATCCTTCATAGTCTTCATTCCATCAGATGCTTCAAAGAGAAAAGCCTCTTTTGATCAGGACGTTAACTTTCTGGTTGGCCTTTCTTGTGATCATGTTCCAAGTCTTATAAGTTTTCTTTTGCTTCAGATGCTTTCTTTTGCATTCAGAGTCTTAATGTTTTAGAACTAAAACTTGACTCTGAGAATCAAAATTTAATTATATGGTTATGCATACTTGAACACACATTAACACATCCAATTCTTCTTTTATATATTGTTATCATCAAAACTTGAGAGACATTGTTTTTAAATAATAATTAATTAATATTATCTTGGGTTAATTGTTTAAATTATCATTGTAAAATACGCGATGTCTAAAAAATGACTTTGTAAAATAAAAAATGGGTATTCTAACCTTGTAATTTGATATATATTCTTCTTATTTTTTACCCTACAATATACGCGTGGTCCAAAAAAATGATCTAGAGATTGAATTTTTCATGATTTTTTTCCAAGCATCTTTAGGATATTAAAACAAGGTTTTACACAAAAAAAAATTAGATCTTTCCAACTAGGGACGGATTTATTTTGAGTTTTTATTCTCCATAATTATGAATTCATTACCAATTCATAATTAATATGTATCTCGTTTAAAAACTCCAAAATTCAATGGTGAAAGTTCTTATGATATTCTAACCATGTCTACAAAATTAGATAACGGAATTTGACCCATGAGTATACGCTTTTTTTTTTGAACAAACTAAAATGGGATATATTAAAAACAATGATTCACCCCGCACAAGGTGTGCAAAGGGCAAACCACCCAAGAGTATTTACAAGATTAAGGTGACTGCAACATATAGCCACCACCAAAACAAAAACGAATTACAAGTGGACACCCATACAAAGAATGGGATTTTGCCACCAATCATGATAACTATAAGCAAAATTCACCTGTTTTGACTTTAACCATAAGAAAGAATTTAATTTGACCTGTTCAACAAGGACCTAAGGGATAATGACTGCGTTTTGGAACACACGGTTATTCCTTTCCTTCCATATTACCCAAACAGAGGCAAACCAAATCACTTTCATAAATGTGTGAGTGAATCTAGGCAGCCCCGCCATTGAAGTGAAATGAAGAAAATGTTGTTTGATATTACCAGGGGGCACCCAAGTAATGTGTAACCAGCGCCATACATGGTGCCAAAGAGAGTTGAATATGTCACAGTGTAAGAAAAAATGTGCTGAAGTTTCCAACCCTCCACAACCTGTACTGCAAACCGTATCCGTAGTGGGAATGACTTGTCGCCGCGCCAAGTTGTCTTTTGTAGGGAGTCGATTACGGAGGAGCCGCCACACGAACACAGACACCTTCGATGGAATATGCTTTTGCCAGACATCATCAACCATAGTTCTGTCCGAAGAATCATCAGTAGTGGTAAGAAAATGATAAGCTCCCTTCACCGAGTAGCCGTGAATAGGATCTAACAACCAGCGCCACGCGTCAAGAACATTATCCTGCAAAACAGTGTTATAAAGTAAGATAGAACACTCCCTCACACTCTCCTCCTCCCAAGCGAACAAGTGACGCCGCCACACCCTCTCTCCTCCCCTAACCGCACACAAGTCCCTCTTCGCCTCCGCTACCGAACACTCCTTATTCAATGTAAGCTCATATAAACGGGGAAATTTTAGTTTTAGAGGAACTTCCCCCACCCATATATCATGCCAAAAGAAAGTATCGTTGCCATCACCCACCACACGTCGACTGTTATTATCTAACCACCGCCCAACACCCTCTCCCATACCCTCACGAATCCTACACATCGACCTCCACAAAGTTGAGCAGTGAGAACCGCCCTCCTTCAACCGCCCCCACACCTCCCCATACCGAGCTTTCAAAACTCGATACCATAAACCATCCTTCTCCACCAACATCCTCCAACACCACTTTCCCAACAAAGATAAATTAAAAGCTCCCACCCTCCGCACCCCCAATCCTCCTTCCTCCTTTGGAGTACAAATAGACTCCCAATATGCTTACTCGAAACAAAATTGCAATTTCGCACGTTTTGGTTGAAAAATAAAATATAAATTGAAACGTCTTTGAAATGCTACGAAACTTTACATATCCTTTTTATGTATTTTTATAGATGTCTCTGCAAATAATCAACTCAAAATTCAATTTTTAGGTTGGGATTTTCATTCTTTTGTTTTTTGAGTTTTTGGTGCTTTAAAAATTCATGATTAATTCGTCCTTAGTTAAAAAAAAATTGTGAAGTCATATTTTAAGGTTCTAAACATGCTTGCAAAAAATGATGAGAAAAATCAACCTATAAGTAGCTTTTTTGGACTTCAACTATATTACAAGGTCAAAAATAATAAGAATATCAAATTACAGGGTTAGAATATGTGCTTTTTATTTTACATGGTCATTTTTCATACTTTACATATATTACATGGTCAATTTCAATAATTAACCCTACTATATTTATTTATTTTTTTTACAAGTTCAAGCAAGTTGTTTTTGTTGAATCAAGAGTGAAATGAACATCCGAGAGAAGCGTAGGCATCCCGACTAGGCCGGCACCTCCAAGAAGTTCTCATCCTTTGCCACTCACTCATTTAAATATATTATTAAAAAAAAAGGAAAAGTTGTACAAGAGGGAGGGCCAAAACCAAAACCCTAAAAAAAAAGAGAGACAAAATACAAGGAACAAAAAAGAAAAAACAAGAAAAAGAAATTAAAAAAGTCTCAAGGAAAAAAAAAGTGTTGCTCAACCACCCTTGGGTTCATCCTTAAATCGAGTGATGTAGGATTTAAGTTTGTTAAGTTGTTTCCTCTGCTTCTTTGTTAGATAAGGTGTAAAAGTGGTGTTGACATCTTTACGTTGAATAAGAACTGGTTCCTTCTCCTTGGAAATGTTTGTTGCGGCCAATGCTTGTTGTATAAGCTCAAGATCCTTTGTTACTATCGGACACCTATGAGTAATAACAGTAGAAAAAGGGTGGGTCTAAGACAGCCTCACAGAAGGAGATTAAACAATGATAGTCTCTGACTGCACCGATTCAGAATAGGTATTTATGCAACCAATGTAGACGTGTCCATAATTTCATCGGTGACATTTGATAAAGCAAAGTGGAAAGGTGTGTTTGCCTTAGGATACTTTTCAATATGGGTAAACAAGGGTAGAGGTGTCAAATGGGCTGGTCCGGGCTAATGGGCCAATGTGTATAACAAGGTTGGGTCATCTCGGCCCGACTGATGTATGAGCTATAAAATTTGAGCTCGACCCGACCTAAGATGGGCATGTGGCCTGATGGGCCGGACCGACCCGTATTTCAATATATTTTTTTAGGTGATGAAATGTACAAAAAAAAACTACTCTTTTTTCACATACGCACCAAAAGGATCAATAACACAAGCAAACAACTCACAAAATAACCACTGCATCATCAAATTTTATCCACACAAAATAGCTAGGGCATAAACATTCATCAAACCATACAAAGTGCAACCTTAAATAATAAAATATGAGTGTGATAATTCAAAATAAATTAACAAAATAAATTATAATACATGAGAAGTGAGAATTTGGTTCAAAACGACAATTCAAATTAGTGAGGTTTTTTTATAAAAAGAAAAAAAAAAGATAAACTCAGGCCATATTTTTTTTATAATTAAAATTTGTTTTTTTATTTATTTTAAATGGGTCGGCGCGAAGCTTGAATTGCCAGCCCGACCCTTTTTTAAATTGGGCTGGGCTAAAAAAGGCCGGATGCTTTTTGACCCTGAATTTTGAGGTCCGACCCAGCCCCAAAAAATGGCCTAATGGGCTGGTCCAACCCATTTTTTTACAACTCTAACCGTGGGGGACTTCTGCGCTGCTGGTGCATCTAAATGAACCTATGTGTCATGGTTCAAGGAATGTGTTGGAGGCTTAACAAAAGTTTCATTAATAGAAATATTTTTACCATTAGTAGCAAGAATTGCATCATGGGTCACAAAATTTGTATCAACAGTGTCGTCATTCGCAACAACAATTGCATCATGAGGCATGACATTTTCTTCAACATTTTCCACATGAGTAGTAACATGTGTTATACTCACCGGCGCTTCAAAAGTTTTGGAGATCTTATTCCGTCTGTATTATCCTTTTCAACATATTTTTGAATTGTTTTCTTCGAAACATGTGCGAGTTTTGGAGATCCTATTCCGTCTGCATTTAGCCTGGGTAAGTGAAGTTTTTTCCCATCATGGGAAAGTTGGATTTTTACCACTGGATTAAAGAGGTGTATTGATCTTATCATGGTCTACCTATACTTTATTAATCTACCACCCCTCTCACTTTCATGTCCCCACTGACCTACCATCACCACCACCAAACAAAAGCATTTGCTTCCATCATCTTTATTCTCACGCAACCATCATCACCATGAACATCACAAACTCATAAACCACCAACACCAACAACTTGTTAACCCACAAAAATATTCATTCCTTGAAACCCTTATTTGTTATCTATTTCCAGTTTTCTATTTTCAGAATTATTCTCACGCAGCCATCATCATCTCTGTTTTCAATTTCCAATTTGCGTTTCTCCTCACAAAATTTCTTGTGAATCATTAAAGAAGCTGTTAAAGATTAAAGGATTTGTTAAAGATTAAAGATTTCTCGTTTCATGTGTGTTTCTCACATTACCTATATGAAGCATTAAAGAAAAATTGTTAAACATCAAAGATTTGTTTTCTATTTTTGAAACATTGATCAAGTCGGTAACCTGGGCATGCATAATAACAAATTAAAATTGAAGTTAATACATTTACAAACTTTTAAGAATTTGATTCTGGATTATGCTTAAAAAATCATCGTTTTGATAACTTGTTCATCATAAGTAATGGATTTAAATCTCTGATAAAAGTGAGGCTTAAATTGAACATTCAATAGAGGTTAAATGTAAACAAAGACCAAGAGCTGGAAATAGAAGATGAATACATTGTGTTAGTGATGGAGGAGAGTTGTTGGTTGTAGTTGGAGGAGAGAGAATTGTTGGTGTGAAAAAGATTCAGTGTTGAGAGAACATGATAAGAGTGTGCTCTTTATTTAATCAAATGGCTAAAATCAATTTTCCCATCATAGGAAACTACTTCCCTTTCCCATGCTAAACCTCACCTCCTTACCATGATCTACCTTTTCCACAACTTTCTAAGGGATCGTCCAACGACACACTGTGACGTCATGAACAATAATGTGGCAAATGTGAACAAAAGTCTGAAAACCATTAATAGGAAACTTCCTTTTTGAATAAAAGTTTGACCGAATAAAAGTTTAAGTAAATACTCCCTCCGTCCCTATATCTAAGTCCCCATCACTTTTTTCACATTTCTTAAGAAAAATTGTTAGTGTAATTAATGTGTCTATTTTGTGTTAATATTACTAAATTATCCTTTGTTTGTATGTGTATTAAATTTGACTTTTCATATTTCAAGACAAGTTAGTAGTATTAATTAGGGGTATGTTTAGGAAAAAAAATATAAATACATATAGTAATTTGAAAAAGGATTTAAATATAAGGACACAAATAAAATCAAATGACTGCTCAGATATAGATATAGGAGCAAAGGGAGTAATAAAAGTTTGACCGAATAAAAGTTCACGCAAGTTTTAAATAATAATTAATGAAGTTCAAGCAAGTTTGACTGAATACGAGCAATAAATAATAATATCATTTGTTTTAAATGAACAATTTCATATTAATGTCAATAAAGATTATTACATTTTTTATAAGGGTCGTGCTAACCAGTGCCCTCAGGGCAACGAGGGCATTGGTTAAGGAACCTACAAATAGAAATTTTGTCTTGGAAACATAAGATGTTTCTTTTGATAAAGTAATGATTACACATCTTTTTCATTAAAACTTACTTGTTTTAGATGTTTAACCATTGCCCTTAGGGCACTAGTGCTCCTTTTTATAATGAAAATAATAATTAAAAAGTTCCACAAAATGTTGAATTCTCATTGCATATTAAATTTTCTCTTTAAAGTCATTTTTTTAGTAATTATTCAAATATTTATAAATATTAGTCCTATATATAATGAAGATGTTAGTCTTATATGTTGCAATAAATAACAAATAAGGTGAAATCCTACACAATGGCTTCTCATATCTATCAATCTCGTTTTTGCTGGATTTTGTGCTTTGTTTTTGTTTTTGCTTTGCTTTCAGGTAAAAGACAAACGTTAGTTTCAATTCCTGAGCGATGATCACATATAGTTAACAAATCTTTCACATTTTACTAAAACAATTCTCTTAGCTTTCAATTGTTATATATTTACCATGAAAGTTCATATTGTTTTCTCTATTCCAAATTTTTTTTTTTAAGAAAATGTTAATGAATGCTCTAAAGACACTCTTTAAAAACTTTATAAGTTTTTATAAAACTTGTGCATTCAATGCATCGAAAATTGATGTATCTGATATTTTCAATTAATAGTTTCTTAATTAAAAATCCTTAAAGAATATCCTTAGAGCACTCGTTAACAAGACCCTAATTTATTTTTGGTAGACTTGTTTTGGTGGTCTATGGTATAAAATGTATTGAAGCTATACTCTTCAGTTTTGTGAACATGGACTTCATACTTATCTACTTTAAACATTATTTTGTTTGCAGGATTTGCTACTAGTTTACGTGGTGGTACCCCGGGACTAAGCTGCAGGAGGAAATGCATAAATAATCAAGAGTGCAATCAATATTGCAATAACCATGGCTTTGGGAGAGGTGGTTATTGTTATTGTATGGGAAGTCTTGCGGTTGCGGAATGCCCAGAACCCCAAGTTAAGTTGTGTTGTTGTCATTAGTGATGTTATTGTACTCTTCAAAATACCTAATAAATAAAATATAAGATTAGTGCAATATTTTAATAGGATTGTACATGGTTGGATTGGGATTAATTGCTAGTAAATGACTATAAAGCTTTTTCAAACAAACACCTAATCAAATCACACCATATAGATATTTGTTGATTTTTTTTTTGAGAGATTGTTGAAATATTTTAAAAAGTGATGCTATAAAATAAATTGATTAAACGCATGTCTAAAATAAAATATTGTTAGTGCATGTAAATTAAATCCGTACTATCCTTAAAAAAAAAAAAAATCCGTACTAATAATGGTTTGGAAACCTTTTTTAATTACCGGTTATGATTTTTGAATTACAATTGTTTTGGATGATATTTTACCGAAACATGGCAGGTAATTGTAAAGAAAGTATATTCTTAATACAAATTTTTTTGTTAAGAAACAAAATTAACCAAGGAAAAACTCTTATTGCGGAAAAAATGAATCCAACTTCAAATGTAAAAATAGGGAAACATTGCATATTAAGAAGTGCAATTCACTGCTATGATAAGTTAGATCAGAGGGAAACATTGCATATCAAGAAGTGCAATTCACTGCTATGATAAGTTAAATCAGTTTTGCTGGTAGATCGACATTGAAGCCTCCAATCAGATCAATTAGGATCTTACTAAGTTGAAAACATATAAAGGTAAGAGAGTGTTATTCCAACAATCACACCCAAAAAAAGATAAGAAAGTGTTGTTGGGAGATTCCTTCAATGGGAAGCCACCGTACCGAGCCCGTTCTAAGGGGAATACTTCTCCATTTGTTCAACGAACGTCTTCTTTTGGAATGCATGCGGTTTCTTTAGGCAACTGTTGTTGACTGTTCACGTTTTTTTTCTTTTTGCTTTTTGCTTTTTCCTTTCTGTTCAGAGGGTTTTTGCCTAGTCCCCCCTCTTGTATATTTTTTTCCCATTTTTTTAATAAAATTTATTTGAGTTTGGAGGTAAAGGATGAAGGTTCTTTGAGGTGTCAACCTAGTTGGGATGTCGTTGCTTCCCCTTGATACTTGTCCTTTCTCCTGGCTTAACAAAAAAAGATTCCCACATTGCTAAAACTGTTGGCATTGATGATGTGGAGATGCAGTTCACATTCGGAAAAAATTTATTCTCAACGATGTGATACGTGCTCCAGATATAAGAACAAAAATTTGGTTTCAAGATTTATATTGAATAAGGTTGGGTTCACTCAAACTTTGGAGGGAGATTTGTACATCATTACTAAAACTTGGATTTTTGTTGAGAAAAGATATCACACTGATTACATGTTCAAACTAAATATTGAAATGAATAAATTTATCCTTCTATTTGCATTTTTTTTTAGGATGTCCTTCTATTTACATGTTGGGTGGTTTATGTTTACAACATAGGGTTATAACTAAGATTAACAATGTTGGGTGGTTTCAATAAGATTAATAATGGCATTACAATAGCATAGACTACCAACCAATATATAATCAAATCTAATAGACTACTAACTTACTAATATAAAGGCCCAATAGATTAAGCCGAATACGTTATTATCTAACACCCACCTTCAATCTCATGATGCATCAACAAGAAGCATTGTGAGTTTGTCAAACAAAATATGAAAAAAGATACAAATTAATATAAACTTCTAACACTACCCCTCAAGCTAAAGTTTACTAAGGTTTAAGCTTGTTACAAATTAACCCAGAAAATAAACCAAATCAGCTAATAACATAACCAATATAGAGAAGCAACCAAAGTGAGTTATCATCGTAGAGTGAGCAGCAAGAACCATCACCAAGTCAAAGAGAGAAACCATTCAACAAATGAAGAGACCAGCCAAGCTAGAAACCAATTCAAATCAAACCAAACAGAAAGAGAAGAGCCAATGGAGAGAGAGAGAATCAATCAATTAGAAGAATCAATATGGGGAAGTACAATCAATCAGAAGAATCAATAGGGAGAAGCAGTCACGGGTCCACGAACAGTAGATTGGGGGAAACTGCCCCCACTACTGCTCTGGTTATGTTTGTTACGTTTTTTTTTTATGTAAAGAAGAATTTTAATTTGTATATGTTAAAAAGTCTTTAATTTTTCTAATATATATTAAAATAGTGTTTATAATCTCAAGTATTTTGTTGAATGTTAATGATGTTATTTTTCTATCACTTTTGCATTGCTAAGAAATTTCTATAAATGTTTATCATATAAAATCTGGCTCCAGTAAGTCAATATTTCTGGATTCGTCACTGGGGAGAAATGCAATCAAACAGAAGAATCAATATGAAGAAGTGCAATCAATCAGAAGAATCAACAAAGAGAAGTGTGATCAATCAAAAGAATAAATAAGGAAAGGTGCAATGAATCAAAAGAATCAACAAGGATAAGTGCAATCAAACAAAGGAATCAATATGAAGGGAGACAATCAATCAGAAGAACCAATTAGGGAGGAGACTAATCAAACAAACAGACAAATCAAAAGAGAGAACGAATAAAACAGAAGAATAGGATAGAGGGAGGATCAATCAAACCGATGAAGAAACAACCAAATATTGTAATCAAACATACTAACAGACAACTCAACAACCAAATCAATGACTAACCAAAACACAATCAACTTCATAATAAAAATTTGCTATAAACCGAAATTGCACCAAGAAATCAAACAAATACGACAAACAGTAATTGTTCCAATCAGTGAAAAGTGAGAACAAAAACTTCAATCCAGCAAACCCAACAAAGATGACAAACCCATATAGAGGAATGATAAACTAATCAGTGAGGACATAAAGGAAAGGCTACACAAACTTGATCTACATAAAACGAGAGAAAGACATCGCAATAAAGCAAAACAACATATTCCGAAATGAAGCAAACACATACTCTTTCATCAAAACACAAATAATGTTTTTAAAAAACCCAAATTGAAAACTAACAATCTCAAAATTATGGAAACTTAATAGCGGAAGCAACAAATAATTCAAGGAGGATCGAAACAAACTCTTGATACCATGTTAACAATATAAGTTTCAATAGAATAACAATGAGATGACTAGGGTTTCAAATTTCAATAAGATTAAAAATGGCATTGTAATAACATATATTACAAACCAATATATAATAAAATATAATAGATTGCTAACTTAATAATATAAAAGTCGAATAACTTAAACTCAATATTTTATTATCTAACAGTTTTAGTATTTTGCATGTTAGACTTTATTACGTGAACAAGCGTAAAATTTTAAACTTAAGCAACTTTGATTTAATACCAAAATTGTTTGTTAATGATTTTGAAAAATGGTACTTTGATTCTAAAGCTCCAAAGAATGGTTTGACATGTGGTCAAAGAACGAAAGAAAGGGTTATTATTTGTGTAATAGAGGAAAATAAATTCAGGAAATGTAAGGGTTGACTGTCCAACATTACATTTAGTTTCAATCTCTATTTTGATGCAAATTGGATAGATAGGTTGTTCTTGTAAAAAAAAACGATAGATAGGTTGTTACTAAATGTTAAGTTTTCATAATGACTATTTATTTTTTTTTTTGATATGTGAACAACCATTTAGTTTGAAAAACTCCGTTGATTCATAGAATGATGATGGGACTGAAGATCTTAAAAGTGTTTTGGTTTAATAATAGTTTTGTCCCCATAAGTATTATGAACTTTCGAATTTGGTCCCCTAAAAAAACAATAACAACTCAACCCCCTTAAGTTTAGTCTTTTTTGCAGTTTTAGATCCTAAAACAATTTTGATCAAGTCAATGCACACGTGGATGCCCCTATCTGAAAAGCATCGATGAACAGCTTGAAATACATCTCAACAAGGTGTTGACTATTGATAAGAAAGAGCGCGTAGAAGATGAAGATTCTTCTGCTGCTTTTGCTTCTGTTATTGATCATGTTCGTGTTCACACCAGCAGTGCCAATACTTCTCCTACATCTATTAAGTTCAAAACTAACTTCAAGAAGCAAAAACATGATTGGGAAATTGATCCTTCTAAACTCATCATCAAAAGTGTTATTGCTCGTGGCACTTTTGGCACTGTTCATCGTGGTGTTTATGATACTCAAAATGTTGCTAGTTTGTTATAATTTTTTGGGATGAATTTTATACATCAGATTTAGGGTCCGTTTGGATTAGCTTATTTTAGAGCTTATATAAAACAGCTTATGCAAATAAATAAGTTTTTAAGTATTATTTATAAGTTTTTAAGGTAGTTTATGAAAAAATAGTTTATGAAGATACGATTTTCGTTAGTGAGAGCTTATAAATTAAAATAAAAGTTTATTTATTTACATAAGCTATTTTTCATAAGCTCAAAATAAGCTCAAACCAAACAGGACCTTAGATGCTTAATCGCTTTTGAAATTATATTTTCTCGTGATTTGTATTATTTTTTATTAAAAAATTTATTAAGAAAGAAGAGAAAGGAGTTACTTTTCGTTTTTTTTAATTTTTTTAATTAAAGCATTACACATGTGACATTTTTGTTTATTTTTAAATTGAAAATTACACACGTTGCGTTCATGTGTGCGTTGACTTGGTCAAAATTGACTTGATGAGTCAAAACTGCAAAATGGGCTAAACTTAGGGACTGGGTTGTTATTTTTTATTTCTTTAGAGGTCGAAATCACAAGTTCGTGATACTTAGGGAACAAAACTGCTATTAAGCCAAATATTTTTTTTGAGATCCCTTTGAGTCGATGGGATGAGATTTACTGTTGTTAAAAAAGCTTTCGATGTAGGCATATTTAGGGTTTTGGCGCAAAGATGGCGACAATAAAAGTAAATGAAGAACAACAATATTTTAAATATTTGTTTATAGATTTTTGTTTATGTCAATCACGTTTTCTCTTTGCATCCATTTCTTTCCTTGTAAACATGTTCATTCTCCTCAAATTGCCCATCAAGTAAATCCGTAATCATATGGCCAAAAACTATAAGTAATAATAATAGTTGATGAAACCTTATTTGACTTAATAAATTAAAAATGACAGTTTATTTAAAATGATTCTAAATTAAATATTAAATAATAATAATAGACTAAAAACTTAATTAAAAATACTCTAAAGATATGATACGAAGATTGTCATCATTGTCTTAGGCCTCAAGCTATATTGCTTAGAATCTTTCAAGACTTTTGGTTTGATAGTTTTTAGTCTTGAATTCTTCTTAGCTTTGGGTCTTGAACTTTTCGGAACCCTGGACTCTGGAGTATTTGGTTTTGACTTGTTTAGAACTTTAGGCTCTAAAGTCTTTGGCCCTGATTGGTGTAGAAATTTAACTTTTGAAGCTTCTCGCACAAAGTGGGAATAAAATCCTTTCTATGCACAATTAGAACAAGAAGCTTCCATTGGTTTCTCTAGAACCTCCATACTTTGATGGGTTGTATCTTATGAGAATCCTACTCTTTCTGCTTTGTATGCTTACACCATAAATCATTGAAGCTAACTTGATTCTCTCAATGCTACTAACGATAAACTCATGAATGGAAATTTCATGCTTATCAAGGTTTTTATTATTTCTCTTTTGAACATAGTATATTTGATCTTTCAAAATATATTAAATTCCAGAATTTTTTATTTTAAAAAAAAAAAACTTATAAATTTTAAAAGAATATGATTTTTTTTCCAAAAATTAATTTTTTTATTTTTTAATTAATATAAATGAATTTATGTTATTTTTTAAAAGTATTTTAAAATAATTAACCATAAATGCCATGTGTGCCTATAGAAAAATAAATAAAAATTAATTAAATAATCAGCGCGCCACGTAATAAAAAAAGGTGACTTAGTGTGCCACGTCATCATTTTTGCATTGTCAGATGCGTTAGAGGGTATTTTGGAGAATCTTTATTATACAATGACGGAATCTAAACAAAAAATTTACAAGGGGAAAACCGAAAATAACCTATATTACAGGGGGTAAAACATTATTAACCCTTTAAGTGTCAGATCGCAACGGTAGTTAACTACCGCTGGAAAGCGAACGGTAGTTAACTACCACCTATTTTATTCTCAACGGCAGTTAACTACCGTTGGGGGAATTTGAGTAAATTCAATGTGTGTTTAAGAAACTTTGTATGTGAGAAATGCAATTTTCTAAATAGTTAGCCCTGATTTTTGTAGGGATTTCTAGCCCGGTCCTAAAGAACCCAATACTCATTCGAGTTGGCCCGTACAGGCCGCGGGTAGCCCGGATAGCATGCATAACAAAATAAACTATTTTTTGATAATTCCTTACTAAGTTGATTATTAATTTAAAATTAAAAGTGAAAATCGAATGAATCAACACACTTATAAAATAAATAAAAAAATTGTATTTACTGGTTTCGTTACTTATAATTTCAAAGGTCGAACATATAAATATCAATAACAATAACATACATAATTTATCTAAAATTGATTTTCTTGCCGTTTTAATTTACGAAAATGTTTACAATTTTTGTGCTAGGTAGTATTTTAACCTATTTAAAACATTATTTATAAGATTTTTTTTTGGAGTATTTTATAGTAATTTTCATTAAAAAAAGTTATTTTTTATAAGGGTCGACCCATTTAGCATGCGGCCCAAATAGGGTTGTGCTTGGGTAGTTTTTTTAGAGCCCATTTTTGAATCTGCTCTTTACCCAAACTGTTTTGCACGTTTCAAAAGTAAATGTCCATATTGCCTTTGCGTGAGTTAACATGCGATGCGTGAGTTAGCTCACGCTACGTGTTGTTTATGATTATGTATTCAAATTATTTTATTTACTTTATTCTAAATTATTTTATTAACTTTATTCTAAATTATGTTATTTACTATTTGTTCACTTTATTCTAAATTATTTATTTGCTATATTCTAA
>Ga0315915_1005284_pt1 | contig 16129 bp, 8 predicted proteins | sample MpolbnodulesMG_FD_207738 | JGI IMG/M metagenome (GOLD analysis project Ga0315915, IMG submission 207738) | Medicago polymorpha root nodule microbial communities from Los Angeles, California, United States - branched nodules | ecosystem: Host-associated > Plants > Roots > Nodule | place: USA... | reverse complement strand
AAACAATGTGGGTATTGAGTTTGGAGCACATTAGAAGGAACTTAGCTGTAAAGATAGGTTTAGTAAGGATGTTAGCCCACTGATATTTACCAGGAATGTGCACAGCAGATAATTGCTTTGCCATAACCTTTTCTCGAACAAAGGAGAAGTCAATTTCCATGTGTTTGGTCCTTGAGTGTAAAATAGGACTGTGAGCCAATAAAATTGCGGACTGATTATCACAGAGAACAACAGGAGAGGAGAATGAAACAATAAACTCTTTCAACAAGGTCTGAACCCAAAGAACATCAGCAGTACCTTGAGCTAAGGCCTTGTAGTTCCTTGTTTGTTTCTTGAGGTCTAGATTGTCCTTGAAGTTCCTTGTTTGTTTCTACACGTAGTCAGAAAAGGACAAACAGTACTATTAGACTTTGATAGAGACAGCTACAAAAGAGGACAAATCTGACGTGGTGTATGGGTCCCTCAAAATCTTTTGTACTTCAAAGAATGATGGTCTTCAGAGTGATGTAGATTTTCAGCTTCTGAGTAGCATCCTATCTTCTGATCCAAGGCGTTGACTTCTAGTTGAGCATTCTTTAGATTTTTTACCATAGTCTTTGAGCTTATTTTGTGCTTCTTATGCTTTTATACATGTTCAGATCTTGTTAAATTTTAATCTATTGTCATGCACACTTGATTTTATATTGGAAAGCCAATTGTTCTTTAAGACTTTATTATCATCAAAACCTTAGAGGAATTCTACAAAACAATTTTGTTCCATCACCTTGATCCACAACCAATACCCTTTAGAGAAACCAATCTAACAAGTCGTATAGCATCCTAACAATCTAGACCTCACAATCTACAAAGATCTTAGAAAAAATGTATAATCTGAAGAAGATGTAAAGGGAGAGAGTTTGGATATTTTATAGTCTATCACTACTAGAAAAGTTCTAAATAATGGCAGAATTTAAAGACGAAATTTGATATGTCACTAACTAATATAGAATAAGAGACATAATTTTTGTGCGGATATGAGTATATACAGGTGCGAGTGATGATTTTAGTCACTAAACAACATCCATGATATGAATCATAAAAACCATGATACGATTCAAATAGTGTAAAATGAAAAAAATTCTGAAGATCATGAAGATTGATACGAATCACAAGAACACTGATACGAATCAGACAATTTCTAGATGAAGTTTGAATCGATTCAAACTTCCAAAGGCAAGAGTTTGAATCGTATCATGAAACTCAGTTGAAGATTGATACAAATCAAAGAACACTAATACGTATCAACTAGGCCAAAACCTTAGACAAAGGGCTCAATTAAATCGTTACAAGGAATTAAGGAAAAACTTGAATCGTATCAAATGATACGAATCAGAATGTGTTTGAATCATATAAGATATCATTACAAGAGAAAAAGGAACCTCGCAAAAAACTTCTAAACACATTTTTAACACATGACACTAGGGTGCTTTCACAGTTGAATTATTTAATCATAAAAACATAAAATATAAACAACATCTAATTAAAAGCATCATCAAAACCTACACTGAGAACCAATGCACAACATTCTCATTCGGAACTTGGTGGTTCAAAAGAAAGGCAAGCGATATGAGCATCAACGAAGGAGGCTCTCTTCAACCTTTGTTCTTAGAGTATATAATTTTAATTCTTTTGTAATTTGTCTTTAGTAATCATGAGTAACTAAACACATATTGATTAGGGTTCTAAGATGAACATCTATTTTTTTGTTTGATTTCGTTATTTCAAGTCTTTAATTCAAATATGTCTTACGATCTATGTAATTTTTGTGTGCATCGAACTTAATGCTTTCACAACCCTAAGGAGTGTGATATACTTAGGAAGTGTGATCGAACTTAGAAATAGGTTACGAATGTACTTCTAGTTTATCTTCTGAATTGTTGCATATGAATTTTATTCTTTCCCCTTGGTACGATAGGGTTAGACCTATCCATTTAATCTACTAGGGGAAAGTAAGGGTATGTGGTAGAATTTAAAGATTCACAGGTAAAGTGGTTCCTTTATATGACAGTTTAGGAATTTCTTCTATGTTTATGTTTCAATTACTTGTGAGAGTGTAAGTCCATGCCTTAAATATTTGACCGACCACATATAAAACCTAGAGGATTGACGAACCTTTACCATATACTTGCACGCATGACCTTTAAGGTGATTGAGGAGCAACATGAGATTTTGACGGACGTTAGATCCCACTGAACTAACTACTAAAATATAACCCTTATTTTATAACTGATAATTGTTTACATTAATTCAAGAAGGAAAGATAGGGATTTAGAAGAATCCTAATCGTCGTTGAACTCTGCAATCAAATCTTTAATTTTCCATAATCAAATCAAATTTGTAAACTCTTCCTATTTTATTGTTTTTATTTACTATTTTAATAAGTTTAGTTAATTGTCAAGTTGAAGCAACAATTCCTACATATACGATTTTACTTACCGTTAATAAAATAGTATAGTGCACTTTCTAATCATTAGCTACCTTAGTTAAACTATGGGCAACCATATGCAATTGACAACGAACAAACTTTACCTAAAAGTTATAATTGAAAGACAACAAAGACTTGATATTAGACACAATAATGTGGAACTTTGAATTTCCACCAACACAGGCATGAATTGAATCAAGCCTGTCTTAAAAACCAAAAACTGCAATCCAAGCTGTGTGCCCAACCAATTGCGTGCCACATAACCAATGCTTCCCCCTCTTAAACAACAACCAAAGCTGGTCTTATCTATTCAAATAGGAGTGCCCTTCTGTCATGGACAGTTTGGGCTGCACACCAATCCACCAGCCTCAAATGCACATATTGCTAAAATTTCACAAAAAATAGGGATAGTTTATACATATAATAGGTGTAAGTGTAACTTCATATATAAATAAATTAAACACCAAAAAATACACAATTATCATATTCTTCAAACATTTTCTCTCATCATCCATTTCAATTTTTTTGGTTCTAATACAACATAAAGAAAAAGTATACAGGTGTATGTGACCACTAGTGCACTGACTAGTAAACTAGTAACTATTAACCACTACCATCTTCTTCACAAAGCAAAAAATGCAACAAAGGTCAACGAGACAAGGCCCACAAATAGACACATGATATCCATTCTCCTTTCTACCCTTTTCTTTCTTTCCTCCCTCTCTATTTTTTTCTTCACAAATTCCCTATAACCTTCCTCCTCCCCAACTCCCTTCCATTTCCTCCCACCTTCCAACGCTTTCTGTAAAATTACCAAACTATCCCTTCCATTCACATGTTTCCCATCCATATCCTCCACTTGCAAACTAACCTCTCTAACTTCCATACTCTCCTCAGCCAGCATCACCACCACGCTACACAACGCCACCTCCAACGCCGTCGCTGTTTCTCCATAAACCACCGTTGCAAATCGCGCCTTCACCTCTCCACTTAGCCAATGCCTCTGCACAGCCACCGTCTTCCCGCTTGACACGTTCACTGCTCGATGACTTGCCGGATCAATCAAAATCCAGCTCAGCCTCAGCTCCTCCCCAAGATCATGACATATGACATTATTTTCATCACCAACAACCGGATATTTTATCACATCCTTTGTATCAAGTAGGTCAACACGAAACGGAGAGCACTGGAACCACCCACTTACAGTCTCAGCTTCAACTATTTTGGAAAACACTAAACCCTCACGGTGAAAAATATCAACGGCTGAGATTAAACTTAGGGTTTGGTCAGGATTTCTTAAAGTTGTATCCCTTTGATGATGAGAGGAGAAAGAGTCTGCAAAGAAAGAGCGAAAGCCATTTGAGAAGTTTGAGATTACTTGTTGAACACGCTCAGTGTTGGTGGAAGGCCATGTGGAGTAGCACATGTTAGCCCATAGATGTTCATTGGAACAAAGAGAGTTGAATTGGGAGCAGGTGCTTGCGGCGGAAGCAAGAGCAGGACCGTCGAGACGGGTGAGTATGTGTGTTTGGATTATGTCGGAGTGGACGGCGGCGATTGTGGTTGTTTCCTCCGTCTCTGACTCGCCGGAAATGCAAATCATAGTAGCGTGTAAATAGGTATATTTTGTAGGGTTTTAGCTTTGTGCACTACATATATGTGTGCTTGTGAAATGAGAAATGATGGATACTTATAGTGTATAGTGTGAGTTAAGGTGCAAGTTGCAGAGTCAATGAACTTAAAATGAATGATTATTTCATTTTCATTTTGTTCAATCCATTATCTAGCACTTGATTAATGGCCCACTTGGATCATGGTTGACGCACGATTTTGACCTATTACCAAAATGTGATGATCATTCGAGCAAGATTTTATATTAAATCATTTTATTTTATACAATAATGATGACTTTTTTGGATGGATGCTGATTTTATATAATGGTTTATTATTTAGCAATATTTTAATAGTGGTGAAAAGACCAAAGTAACGATTAATTTAATGGAAATAAATAAAGAGTTTCCCTACAAACGTACGTAACAAATAAATTAAGAGAAATGATTGTTTTTAAAAGGCTTGGCCGTGCAGATTTTTGGTGCTGAAAAGGCTATATTTTTGGTGCTGAAAAGGCTGGCTTTTAATTTGAAACTATTTTGGATGTCCTCCGATTCTTTTTATAAAAGATAAATGAGTCAAGAAAAATGGATGTATTTGACCTATATTATGAACCATATACATCAATTTTGGTTAAAAGGGGTCGGAGGTATTGTTTAATGTAGTACTTCCTCTGATCTTAATTATAAGCAAAAATTTACTTTTTAGATTCATTCAATAATTAATATATTTGATATGTAATACAACCAAATATATTATTTATTGAATGAATCTAAAAAATGAAATTTTGTTTATATTTGAAATCAGAGGGATTAGTAGTCTAGTAAACTAATCCATAATTTAATTACAATATGTAATGTACTTCTCAGTACCACAGCAAAGAGCACGTATGTTGCGGGATAGCCGAACTAGGGAATGGGCATGTAGATTGATTAGGTCGGACATGCAATCCAAAGATGGGAGAGAGGTTGGTATGTCATGTCCCCCTCTAGATGATGCCCTATTTAGCACGACCACATCACACTAGAACATTGGCATGCATGGAAAAATATTTATTGGGGCTCTCTCCTCTTATCCATTTGGGCCAAGACGATGATTGGAATGAGCCATTAATTAGAAGACGAAAGCCTAAAGCAGCTACTATAAATGGGTGACTTGACTCTTAAGGTTAAGGACACACTCTACTACACATAACACACACAACTTAAGCCATAGGCAACATTCCATTTTCAGGAGCGAGGCCTTAAGCTTGTGTTATACACCAGAACATTGACGCCCACCATGGGTCCAAGTAAAACTCTGATGACCTAGCTATGCTATTGACTATACTACCCCGATCATAATGTCATCAACCTTACGTGGTGGTGATTCTAAAAGCAAGAGTGATGATGGTATTTCATACGCCATATTTGAGCATCTTTTGGCGAGGATGAAGAAGTTACGAAAGAGAGACATTAAGAATCGTTCAAAGTTGGAAGAGCAAACTTGTTTGAGAAAGAAGGCGAGAGAGAAAGAGCTGCAATGTAGGATGGAAGAGCAAGAGGTCGAAGACCGTCAACAGAGGGAGGTTGCAGAACAAAAATCGACTAAAGAGATAGAAGATTTGTGAAGATGAATGAAGTGGGTGAAAGCAAATCATTTCCTCCCAAAAGTTTCTCGGATTCAAACGTTCATCAACGCTACATATCCAACCGCCATTCGTGGATGGATAACATATACAAATGTGAGACTATTGTAGATCTCATATTTTTCGACATAAATCAACAACGAGATAAGCCTCTAGAGTATTGGGCATGATTTAGTAGCGTCATCGTGAAGATTGAGGAGACCTACGAACAACTTATGGTCATGGTGTTCCGCAATGGCCTCTGGTCCCTATTATAAGTAAAAATCAACATTTTAGATTCATTAATTAAATAATGTATGTGGTCTATAATAAAGACCATATACATCATTAATTGAATGAATCTAAAATATTGAGTTTTGCTTACTGGAAGGTGTATTATCTAATTCACTTAATTAGCGAGGAGTTACCGCTGTGAAAATCCAACTTCATTTGTGAGATTGAACTTGGGTGGGGAAGCACGTTAGGGCAAAGCAAAAGATGTCGCTAGGGGATATCATTGCCCGATGTGCCTCCAAATTCTCTGACGGTGATTAATCTTTGCAAAATGGTCGGTTATAACATAAATATAAAAATATGTACCAAAAATATAGCCTATAGATTACTTTAGTATACTATTTATTATGTAAAAAAATTATATTTTATGTTTTAGTGAAAAACCTGGTATACTAAAACTTAATTAAGTTAGTACTTGTTACTGTAATTTTAAGGGTTAAATATATTTTTGGTTCATATTGATATATCAACTTTTCATTTTTAGTACTTTTAAAGTTTTAAACTTTCACTTTTAGTCTTCCAAAAAAATTCAATCACCATTTTATGTCTCAACTTTTAATCAACTCTTGTGTAGCCTTCATATTTTTAAATGAACTTATCAAGAATGTTTAGAATATTAGAAGAATCTTTTCAAAAAAATAGTTTTTTTTTTTACAAAACATGAATTAAATATGAATTTTTTATGTTTTTAGCGCTTAAAAATTCAAGTTTTGTTAAAAAAATCTAATAATATTTTTTGGAAAGATTCTTATAATTTTTAAACGTTTTTGAAAATTTTCATTTAAACATAAGAAGGCTTCACATGAGTTGACTTAACCCAATTATATTATTTATGTGTTGTAACTTAGTTTGTTTTCTCTCCTCATTTTGGACTTTGGTTTTGATGTAACTTTGCTATTTTAATAAGTTATTTTTAATACATACTGTGTTTTTTGACACAAGATGTATTAAAAATAACTTATTAAAAAAACACAGAATGTATTAAAAATAACTTATTAAAATAATTATTTGCTTTTTATATATTCCATTTCATATTAGTCCTTTAAAAATAATAAAAAGAATAAATTGAGAGAGAAAACGGATAGATATTAATTCACTTGGGAGACGATAGCGACCTTTAGATGTAGATTTGTTTTTTTAGAAGAACCGACCCCTTTTTTTTTCTTTTCATTTTTCCGTGAACTAATCAGTTTTTTGTCAAACAATTAATAGTTTATACTCATTCTTTTTTTAATATATAAAAACAAAAACTTAGATTATTGAAATATTGATTCAATCTGTCATGAAAGGTTTTTTTTTTTAAGGAAATCTGTCATGAAAGTCTTGAAAGTGGAAAAGAGAAATTTTAATATGGTCACATGACCAAATAAATAATGTTTGATCGGTCACAGACACATAAAGAAGTATTTTTTTAATAATAAGGACAAAATTAATAAAAAAAAGATGATTGAATATTTTATATGTATGTTCAAATATTATTGATTTGGTCTTGTAACCATGGAAGAATACATCATTACACAAAGAGATTTCCATTGAAACATCATCGTTCAAATATAATAATGTGTGAATTAAGTAGAGCTGCAGGTAAGGATGACAGAAGCGTTGCCGCCTGACCTCGTTTTATAACACAACTTTAGAGCTAAATACACTGTTTAATGAGTCACTTCGTTGGAAGATTCATTTCATTCTTGTTGTGTTGCTTTCGTCTTCATCGTATTGAAAGTAGTCTTACGTAAGCACTACTCTCTTGTTTCTGTTACACATAAGCACTACTCTAAATAAAAGTTAGACTAACACACACAAATAAAAAAAGTAAAAGAAAAATAAGTTTATTTATAGGCTAAAATATGTCTACAGTTTCTGCAATAAGCTGTGGTTGAATTTTAGTCCTTGTACTTACTAATCCTCCAATTTCTTCCTTGCAATTATTAATCATTTGAGTTTTGGTTCTAATCTCATTTGATTGCTTATGTGGCACATAATTGGTGGCGTTGCGATGATGTGGCAGAATCTGATTGGGAACGGACATGGATGACTCAACAAATTATACCAGAAATGACCATTTCACCCTTAATGAAAGTAGACAAAGGTGAAATGACCAATATACCCCTTCATTCTTCTTCTTTCTCTTCCATCAGATGGGTTTCATCACCACCACCACCAATATCCCCCCTTTTCCAAGTTTCAATGTGACTTTTTGGCTACATTAAATGTTGCTCCTACGTAGGGATGACAACGGGTATCCAATGGGTAGGGTACTATAGTATCATTCTCCGTACCCGCGTTTATAAAAAATGCTCGTATCCGTACCCGTATCCGTATGGACAACAACTTTAGTGCCCTTTCCCATACCTTATGGGCACCTAAGTACTCATATATGTATCCATTACCCGCACTTAAACTATGAAAAGACAATAAAATATATCACAATTGAAAATAAAACTATGGGTCCAAAATTTTCAAATCAACTCATAAAATAGCATGAATCATAATATTTAGCTGAATAAAAAAAACATTCTAATACATATAAAAAAGTGCATACTAAAATAAACATCAAATTGATTTAAGGTATGAAGGGAAGGATGAAACAATTATTGTATTAGTTTTTAGGTATAGAAGTAAATACCTAAATAAATTAAGTAATTATGCAACAAAAATAAATAAAGTATTTATTATATTATATAAATATGTATATGCGGGTTGCAGGGTTGGGTAGCATAGTGTCCTTACCCGCACCCAAATCCACTTAAATTTGCGGGTAATTATCCGGATCTAAGCCTATACCCATGAAAGCGGGGTTTTACCCTACTCATTACAGATATTTTTTGCGGGTGCCTATCGGGTCTGGGTTCAATTTCCATCCCTACTCCTACGCAACTTCATCCAGATACCTGGGATTATATGAAAGCATTTGAAATCCTTTGTTCTTGTGTTGGTATTCAACCTAGTAAGTTTTTATATTTCTTCTCTTTTCAAGCGTGTGCTTCAGGACCACCACCACCAACAATCTTTTCCATCACCACCACCAATATAATCCATCGTGAACCACCACCACCAACTAACACAACAACCACCCACTTCTTCCTTCTCTCTACCGTACCCAACACTAACAAGAAATTCCTCCAATTTTTTCTAACACCAACTTTTTTTTTGAATAAATTTTCTAACACCACCGTTACCGACGAGGTCATTATGTTTCTCGCTTCTTCCTTACCTTCCCAAACAAAAAGTAATTAACATAATTTAAAACACAGAAGCTATAGGTGTTTGAGAAACAACAAAGCTCAAAAATCTCCCCGACCGCGACACACTCGTCGGCCACCGACGAACTCGGATATGGTTGTTAGATCTGCTTGTCAAACTCGAATCCACCGACAAACTCGAATCCACCGTCAAACTCGAACCCATCAAGGAGGAAGAAGAAGAGTGATTGAATATGGGTTTTGCAGTCTCAAATAGGTTTATCGTAAGAAATTAAGGTAAAAATAGTGAAATTAGGGTAAGATTAACGAAATTAAGGTTCTTGTAAAAAAAGGAAGAAGATAGAAGGAAGAAGAAAGGGAAAATTTCCAGTAAAAGAAAGAAGAATTTCTGGACAGGGAAGAAGAGAGGTAAGAAGGAAGGGAAATCTAGGGGCATTTTTGTCTTTTTGCGCTTCTCATGATTCATTAAGGGCAAAATTGGAAGTCCATGTATGAAAAGCTGAGTCAGCAAGCTGGTTTCCCAGTCACCTGATGCCACGTAGGCGCCATGTATCTAATCACATACCACATACGCAAAAATTCTTAATTTGGACCAAATTTAAAGTGATTAATATTTACAGGGAAGAAATGGGAGGATTAGTAAGTACGTGGACTAAAATTCAACAACGACCTATTTGCAGGGACTATAAACATATTTAAGCCTTAATTATATTATACCCAAAAAAATTGTCTCAAACATTTTTATTTAGAGTTGTATTCAAGTATTTCTCTCATATGACATCGGTTGTAAAACCGTTTCTCTCTGTAAGCTCCACTTCTCCGTAGGTTTTTCACAAATTGACATACCCTTTCACCTTCCTTGTTGATCCAAACATTGTTTTAAAGATGTAGCCTTCATGATTGGTGGTGTAACAGACGATATCCGTCCTCCGTGCCATTGCTTGACCCTCTCTTTTCCGGCAATAGCTCCAGTGCTATGTTCCTTCTGTCGTCGTTCTCCTACTCGTCAGTGTGTTGCAAGGTCTTTTGTTTGAATCGCAACTTCTTCACCACGTCGGAAGGTTTGGGTGTTGATTTTTAGATTTTCAAACTGTTATATTTGGATTTTCAAAGTCTAGTTTGAAAAGGAATTTTCATCTACTAATGTTATTACTTGTTAAGTGACCAGGTTGCGCTCTCTAAGACTTTTTGTGTCACTGTCCAAAATTGTGCAAGAAAGACTATCAACCACGTTGCCTTCAGGATAAAACAATCCCAACGACAATTGTACGATTAACTATACTGCATTGTAGCTAATCGAGAATTACATCCTCAAATATGGCTTTTAAGACCGCTCGAATTTAGTATTGAAACCACTATAATATAATATTATGACCACTCTATTATGTTATTAAGATCACTCAAATATGGTATTGTTGTCATTCTAACCTCTAACATATCCATATGGTAATGCGACCACTCAAATATGGTGTTATCACCATTCTAACCTCTAACTTTTTCAAAGGTAGAAAATTATCGAAAGGATATATATACTATTAAGTTAATTATTAATTCTGAAGGGACATTATTATTCCTAAAAAGGGACTGATGGTGTAAAATTAGACAAGTGCACCCAATCGTACTCAAGTAATAAAGTAGTAAGTTATCGTCTCCACAAGGATTGTCTTCAACTCGGTAATTAGTGGAATTTATTTGAAATCAAATAAAAGAAAAGATTGAGAGTGGTTGCAGGGTTTTAATTGTCATGTCCAATGCGAGATAAGATTTGGGTTGATTTAGAAGTGTAACAATGATTACGGAATCCTTGAATCCCCCCTTCGTCTTTATTATTGGAAATTAACTTGATTAATTATTAGTTTATGACTTGTCTTATGTTTGGATTTAAAAAAGTAGAACATAACCCTGTAATAAACCAGTGGAAATTTATTTTATTATCCCCGCAATTCAACCATTTACAGTAGTGAGGTTCCCTTAAGATGAGTTATAGCCCTGAATTCATAATTAGATTCAATTATTTTAGAAACTAAGCAATTCACTATTATCTTGTTCCAATGAAATTCGGATTGGCAATCCTACTTAGCTCCATCTAGAGATATGGTATAAAAATGGACATATACGAATTAAACCAGACTTTATATCATAAATTGGATAAAAACTTTATTAATAGAATCCAATAAATAAGAAAGGGTTTATCGTGGAACCGTAATCAAAGAGGTTTAATTGCACATAGCAACAAATATCATTACAAAACAATATAAAAACATACCCTGGAGAAAACGAGAGGAGGATGGAGATCCTCTTCATTGAAGCTCTTGATGTTTGACCCTTGCTTTGTACTGTTATATTTATAAATGAATAAAAAAAGTGTGCAAAGGTCTCTATTTATAGTGCATTATTAGTTAGGGGTTAATAGAAGAAAAAAAGGGTTTTGCACCAAAAACGACTTGAAAAAATAAGGTTTAGGCAATAACTCTATCTTTGTGGGTGTTTATTATGTGCCTAAATAGGTTGATGCACTGGCATCCCCCACTAATGATGTTAAGGTATTGGCCAAATTCTTAATCAAGAATATTTTTACAAGGTCTATGATGACGGAGCATCATATGAAATTTTTTGCTATGTTTTTAGTACTTTTCTTTGCATTTGAAAACAAATAAGATAAGAGTTAGAGGGGGTGTCAATGGTTTGAGGAACATATTGTATTGTTTTCACTCGAATCGTTGCAGTTCACTTTTATACCAAATCATGCAACTTCATAGGTGTTTTGAGTGTTTTGTAGTGAGAAATCATGTAATTCGACAAATCAAGACATCACATGAAGGATCAAGGATATGAATATTGAAGATCAATGGTTCTTGGAAGGTTTTTGAAGACAATCCAAAGTGAAGAAAATTCTTTGAAGTTCCTAGAAGTTTCCAGATGGAAGAAAGATCGAAAACGGGACGAAAATGCAAGAATTCACACACAGGGGCTGCCTCGTGCATCTCTTAAACCCTAAATAATCATATGTTATAACCAGAGACCCTTATACACATTATTATTCATTCATAAAGCTAACGGTTTAAGACAAGGATCAAACATCAGAGTTCCAAGGCAGAGGATCTCTATCTACCTCTTGTTCTCACTTTAACAAATATAAAGCTTAATTTATTAATTAATAGAGGTGTAGCCGATGGTCATTTTACATCTGTCTCAAATTAGATTTGGAATATCATTCACAAGATTTAAGACTCAAGATCTTACCACGGAATGTAGTCAAAATAAATTAAATGAACATCTTTAATGTAATTTTGAATAAAGTCAAACATGTTTGGTACTACTCCATCTATCCCTAATTATAATATAATTTTCAAAAAAAAAAGTTTTTTACCAATTTTTAGATGCATTTATTATTCATTTTCCAAATATACATTTATTAATACTACTCCAATTATCTTGGAATACGAAAAATTGAATATCAAACATTGAATAATATGATAGTTATGACTAATTGATAATATCAAACATATTTACACTAATACTCCCTCCGGTCCTAAATATAAGAGAATAATATTTTTTAGGTTCATTGAATAATTAATATATATATATATATATATATATATATATATATATATGCACTAAATACATCATTTATTCAATGAACCTAAAAAAGAATATTCTCTTATATTTAAGACCGGAGTAAGTAATATATACAAATTAAATTATTAAATAAAACCTCAACCCTCTTTAAATTCAATCTATTGGATTGGATATCTTTAGTCAATACTTTTATCAAGTCAAAGATTAATTACTTTTTTTGGTGGTGAGTCAAAGATTAATTACTAATATTATTAATTAATGTCTGAAATATATTTAAGTATTAAACTTTATATAAATTTTATTTTTATCTATAAAATATTACATCTCGTAACTAATATAAACGAAAATTCATTTTTTCAAATTTATTGAATAATTGATGTATCTAGTTTATATATAGACCAAATACATAAGTTATTCAATGAATCTCAAGAAAATTTTGCTTATGATAATGATCAGAGGATGTACTTGATTAGTTTTTAAAAAATAAAATTTTGAAATTAATAATTACTTTCTTAAGTATAGAAATATTTTCCTTCAGAAAAAAGATACAAAAATATTCATATTTTTTATATAATTTTTTTTTTTGACAAATAATATTTTTTTATATAAACTTGCACAATTTTATTTTTTTTATAATTTTTATTCTTACCTAAAAAAGTTCTATAAATATATGGTTTTCTTCAAATAATTTTAAGACATTTCTATCGACCAAAAATTGAAGGTGCAATGTCTCTATTGATCCAAAAATTTCTCCTGCTATGTGTGTTGACATTGCTATCAGCACATGATGTTTTTGCGGTGCATTCAGATTCTATTTTCTGGAGAACACAACATGTGAATGTTACTAACTATTTGTTAGATAACTTGGACTTAACCCTTCATTGCAAATCTAAAGATGATGATCTTGGAGTTCACCTTCTTCATCATGGTGACAATGTGCGTTGGGGTTTTGGATTGAATTTTTTTGGCGAAACATTGTTCTTTTGTTCCTTTCAATGGAACGATGAATTGCATTGGTTCGATATATATAGAGCAGATAGAGATCAGGGTGTATGTCGTTCTTGCAATTGGTATATATTTCAATCAGGGCCATGTAGGTTCAATGGTGACAGGAGTGATGTTTGTTTTTCATGGGATAAGAACTAATAGTTTTTTTTTACATATTTTCTTATCTTAATAAATGTTGTACTTGAGGAGTTAAAGAACCTAATGTATTTTCTATATTTTTCTTACAGTATTTATATATATATATATGAATAAATAAGGACCTTTAGATCAAAATAAACCGTCAAGATTAATTGACTCGACTTTAAAATGCATGTTCCCTTCTTAGTTTATATTCCCACACGCCTATACAACCAAATCTGAAATCATTAGAGGGGAGTGAAAAATACCCTCAAATAGCAAGAAGTTCTAACGATGGAGAGGCAAATGAGACACGAAATTGATGGAAAATGGTAGTAGGAGAGAATGAACCATTTTGGAACAACAAATGAACCCATTTTTGTGCTCTTTCCTTTCTTTATGTTTTTCTGTTTTAAAAATGAGAATTGTTAGATGCCAAAAAATTAAGCTAAAATGAATTAACCCAGGGAAATCATATGATTAGAATGCGTTTAATCTTGAAAACAAATGTTATAAATATTAATGGTGGATGTCCAAATAGCAAATGAATTAATGGGTCATACTACTAGTTTATTGGGTTTAGTTCATAAGTTACTCTATTTTCCTATAAATAGAGCTCATTTGGGAATAGATCCGTGAATAAAAATATTTTTAGATTCGTGAATAAGAATACTTCTCTGTATTCTCTCTTCTTCTCCTTCTCTCTATTATTGTCTTTATTTACTTATTTTCATAACACGTTATCAGCACGCTCTAATCAACTAAGAAGGTATATGAATCTTTTCGATCTATTATAATAAGTTGTACTTTTGTATCAATGATTATAGGCTACTGTTACAATTCCATCAAATGGAATCAGTGCCTTATAGATACACATAATTGTTGTTATGCAAATTATAATGTTTATTTATTTTAATTCAACATTCATGCATCCCTGAAGAGGACTGACACGGTTCAGTGTGCCTAGGTTCATGCCTATTTGTATGCGCGCTTTATCTCATTAAGGAATTCACGTTCTCATATCTTGCTGACCAAGCAACGCACATATCTGTTCAGAATCAGTTGTATTTTATTCTGAAAAGAGCAATAATATTTTAGGGAATATTTGAAGTTGTTTGGACGTTCCTAAAGATGTTCCTACATTTTAGGACTTTTCATATCTGTCTCTGATTCTTGTTTGTAGATCAGCTGAACGATTTGCAATTTGTTCTGAAGCTCAACAAGGTTATTGAGCCTATATTGCTTCAGTATAAAAGGAAGACTTCAAGACCTAATTGATCATTCAAGCCGTCATTCTAAAAAGATTAGTTTTTAGGGTTTTTTGAGTCGTTTTCTAGCGGTTCAAGGCAAGGGTCAAACATCAGAGTTCCAAGGCAAATGATCTCCATCCTCCTCTTGTTCTCACTTTAACAAATATAGAGCTTAATTTATTAATTAATAAAGTTGACGCTAATGGTCATTTTACATCTGTCTCAAATATCATTCACAAGATTTAAGACTCAAGATCTTACCACGAAATGTAGTCAAAATAAATCAAATGAAGATCTTTAATGTAATTTTGAATAAAGTCAAACATGTTTGATACTACTCCCTCTATCCCTAATTATAATATAATTTTCAAAAAAAAAAGTTTTGTTTATAAGTATAAAACTATCTACAAATTTTTAGATGTATTTACTATTCATTTTCCAACTATACCTTTATTAATACTACCAATTATCTTGGAATACAAAAAATGAATAGTAATGTGTAATGTCTCTGTTGACCAAAGAAAATATGTATTTACTATTAGTGTTAATTCTATTGACCAAAGAAAGGATTAATTGAAGGTGCAATGGCTCTGTTGACCCAAAAAAAAATTAACATTGAATAATATGATGGTTATGACTAATCGATAATATCCAACATATTTACACTAATAATATATACAAATTAAATTATTAAATAAAACCTCAACCCTCTTTAAATTCAATCTATTGGATATCTTTAGTCAATACTTTTTTTGGTAGTGAGTCAAAGATTAATTACTAATATTATCAATTAATGTCTGAAATATATTTATTTTTATCTGAAAAATATTACACCATCTCGTAACTAATATAAACGAAAATTCACTTTTCAAATTTATTGAATAATTGATGTATCTAGTTTATATGTATAGACCAGATACATAAGCTATTCAATGAATCTCAAGAAAATTTTGCTTATGATAATGATTGGAGGATATACTTGATTAGTTTTTAAAAA
>Ga0315915_1005283_pt1 | contig 16129 bp, 22 predicted proteins | sample MpolbnodulesMG_FD_207738 | JGI IMG/M metagenome (GOLD analysis project Ga0315915, IMG submission 207738) | Medicago polymorpha root nodule microbial communities from Los Angeles, California, United States - branched nodules | ecosystem: Host-associated > Plants > Roots > Nodule | place: USA... | reverse complement strand
ATCCTGCACACTTGAACAAATTGTTTAGCATATCCAATTGATTATTTTTAATACCTTGTTATTGTCAAAACTCAATAGGTGACTTGTGAAACACCCTTGTTCCAACAAACTCCAATCATTGGAGGCTTGCACAAATCCCTAAAAACCTTGCTCCATTTCTAGCGGCAGCAGAAAAGAACACAAAACCCTTACCAACAAATTTCTAGAAAACAATCATCAACAATACAGGCACAGGTCCAGTTTTACACACAAACATTATACATAATATCCAATTCATGAACAAGCGATCAAGAACATTTAAAACCCAGGAAACCTTCATCACACAAAACAAATTACAATAATCGCAACAACCAACAACAATAACAATTTCGAAAGCCCCTATAAACACATAATAAGCTTTCATTGTAAACGATCCATAGAAACACCACCAAACACCATTTTCGGACTCGTCCAAGCACAACAACTCATCTCTTTCTTATTTTTTTCGGAATAACACAAAATCGCGACACATACAGGGACGAAACCACATAAACAAACCACGTATCCAAACATAGCAACCATTTTCAAACAAGATCCAAACTGAATCCAAGAGAATCGAGAAGAAGAGACAAAGGGTAGGTGTTAGTTTTCTTTTCGTTTTGCTTTTGTAAATCTAGGGAGTTTGAAACTTTGTTTTAAAAATCTTTTCAAAAAAAGAAGTAGAAGAAAAGTGATGTTTAAAAATGCGAATTTTTTTTGAAAAACGCGAATCTCGCCGGAGAAGACAAGCTTAGGGCTGGCGCTGTTTGTAGTGAGAGAGGAGAGCTTTTTTTTAGATGAAGAGAGAGGTTTCTTAAAGCACAATGAATTCTTAATCACACTTAACCTATTTATACTCTCTCTCCAATCCAGTGCATGCTTGCCTATTTCTATCCCTGTGAACCCTCAGATCTGGCCGTCAAATCTTGAATCTAACGGCCACTGATGTGTCTTTTTTCTTATCCCATGCATGTTAGCCATTGTACTAGTGTATATCTCCATCCGCCCTACCATCAGATATGGATCATACGATCCAGATCCTCTCTCGTAAGCCCAAACACGTTTTTGCTAAGCCCACTGTTTTTTTTGTCTCCTCTACCTTTTTACTACACACACTATTACTACTTCTGCACCCCCTTTTTCTCTAAAAATATTTGTCTTTGCTTTTTTAAAACTTTTATTTATTTTGGCTTGCTTTAATTATTTCTTTCTTTTGTTTCTTTCATTTAATCGTTTTTTTTAACTAATTTAATGCTTTATTTCTTTTTTATGACTTAGTTTATGCTTAATGTCTTTTTTTTTTTAGGACTTTTTAGTTTATTTATTTAATGCTTTACTTTTACTTAGCCTTTATTTATTTAGTTTTTTACTTTTAGTTTATCTCATGCATTTTTATTTTTTCTTTGGTTCTTTCTTTTTAGCATATTTATTTATTCTATTACCATATGCATTTTATTTTTCTGGTTATTTTTATTATTGAGGCATTAGAATGTACTTAGGAACAATGTAAAAGCATAAATGAGAATATTGCACCGACCCACACATTTATTTATTCCGCTTTATGTCAAGACCTAAATCAAGAGCAAAATCAATTAGAGACAAATTAGGGATAAATCAAGGACAAATTAAGGACCTTAAAATCAAACAACTAGTTAATTTTAGGTTAATTCCCAGGAATGAGACTTTTACTTTGGATCCAACATCCTTTGTAAAACCCTCCACGCTTTATTTTATTCCGTTACGCCTAGTTTTTTTAGACTTTAATTAGCTCACTTTAGTTTAGAATAATCAAAAATTCTAAAAACATTCAAATATGCAAAAGCTCAAAAATATTTTTCTTAACAAACCTTGGACTTTAACCCAAGTGATTCCCTTTGTTTTTTTCCAATCAAACTTCAATGAATCTTAACCATATTTAGACTTGGTTCTTTCTTCATATTAAAATCAAATCGCATTTTATTCTTCTATGCCATTTCGGCCTCTTACCATCTTAAAATATTTTCAAAAACAATCGCATCACATTTTTATTCTTCTATGTCATCTCGGCCTCTTATAATCTCAAAACTTTTTTTTCAAAACTTTAAATTAATCTAAACCAATCATTTGGCTTTTTACCCCGAACTACATGTAGGCAAAAGACTTTGTCTATCCAAATCAATAAAAAATAACAAACAATATTTTCTTTTCTTTCTTCATTATTACACTTAGACTTTTTAGGCCATTTTTTACAAGCATAATTAATTTAGCAAAGATAAATAAATACAAGAGGTTCCTATGAAATACCATAGACGTTTATGGTGCTAATACCTTCCCTTTACGTAACCAACCCCCGGACCTTGATCTCTTAAAAATAGGGTTTTTTTCCGAACTTCTCCCCTTTCCCTTGGAAAAATAGATGATCGGTGGTGAGTCCTAAATTTGAGATTCAACGCTAATCTAATAGCTTGATATCCAAAAATCACCACGACACGTATCGAAAGACTGAACAACCTGTTGTCAAACCACAATTACAAGAGGAGCCTGAAAGGGTCCCAATCTTGATTCAAAGGAACCGAGATGGTGATCAAGTAGTTCGACAAGTTCAGGAAAACAATTTCGATAGTAGAAATAACATAGGCAATATAGTTGTGTTTACAAGTGTTTTCAGCAAACTACGAGCTAGTTCTGATTATTACCAGCGAGACCGAACTAGAAATCTCAGGAGCATGTTGTGAAAAAGTTTGAAAAAAGGCTGCGAGATGCACTCAGGTTACTTAGAGAGCATGGCAGGTTATGAATTAAAGAAGACACTTTCTCTCGACAGGTTTGAGATTGAAAGTAAAAGCAAGATAAAATTAAAGGAAAGAGTAGAAGTTTAAACGCATAAACTTAAAAGGAATGTAAAATGCATTGCTTTAAAAATAAAGGTGGTCTACAAATTAGTTTACATACATTCTGTATGACTCATTTCCCTAGACGCCGGTAGTTTGAGTGTTGTAGAATTTTATAAATGATTTGCGACCCATTTTCCGACTTGGAAACACTTATTTATACTAAAACAACTAACTAGCTAACCACTAAATCCATGATCAGCACTTCCTCCATCTTAGACAACTGCTTGCCCCCACGTTCGCACTAAGAGAACCGCTCTAGAGCTTGAAATCGTGTTTTCCCAGCTTAATTGCTTTGTTCGTTGCGATTGCACTTTTAGCCTTGTTCCGTCGAAGCTCTAACTGAGTTCACTAGGCTTGCCATCTTGTCGAAATCTTCAAGTTGAAATGAGAAAGCCTTCGATTCCTGCAAAGTTAAAGGTCAAACAAATATTGAACATATTAAATAAGCCTGTCGAAATTACAGGCTAATAAGATGCCCCTCAAAAATGCCATTTTCGATGACTCTTGTCAAAAAAGAAGAAGATTAACATTTTTGAAAGTGCTTCACACGCTCTAAGGGTCGACACCACTTTATGTTTTTAGTGAACCACTTCTTGCAGTTGAAAAATTAGTGGGACACCTCGACATATCAAACACCAACTGTCAGCCTTTGATTGTACCGACCGAGATAAACATGTGGCAGTATCTAAACACTTTCACAATTAAAAGGGTATTTAGCTCTTATTGCACTTCCCTTTTCTTGTAATTATGGCGCTTTTTCTTTGAGATTCCCATTTCCAAATCCCTAGAAGCCATCACGATTCTCTTCACGCCCTTTAAATAGCCCACTTGGACCATGTCAACCAAAGATTTATGAAGTTTTCTTCTCTGATTACTCTTCCACTTCATCTACGACCCTTGTTTGATTGAGCAAATATGGATGATTTTCCAGATCAACCCCTACTTCTTATTTCTACGAGGGTCGCTAATTCTGGCATTAAAAATCTTTTAAGATTTAGGGCCATTTCTTCCCAACAACCCTGAGGTCCTTAGAGCTTTACCGCCGAGTTTTCTGTTTTACCTTTTTGACCCTAAACCCTGCACAGAGAATATCACCTTTATGCGACGACTTTCAAATAGCGAGCACTCAACATTTTGTATCACTTTGGCCTCTAAGCTTTTCCAGTAGCCAGATCCAGATGTGGAGGAAGTTAGACGTGTCTTAGATGCAACGGTCTGTCATGGATCAAATGGGGAGAAGTACTTTTTGTTGATGCTTGATGTATTGGCCGAAGGTGGGTTTTCCGTGTATAAGGTCTTTTTCAGTGTTTATCGATCTCTTTGTCGACAAACAACTGGCCCACTGTAAGAGGTCCCTTATGAAACTTGGGGCCCATCTCGACTCGGCTCCTCTCTCTCGAGGATTAGCTTATCGACTAACATGTGAATATGGAGGAACTTGTGGAGGTAGGAAAATGAAGTCGAGGCTCGTTTGGCCGCTTCCTAGAGCTGATGAGGAATACAGAATGCCCGACATATGTCTTTTTTGTCGTCTTGACCTTGAATCACTTGGTTCCTTGTTCACTTTCATTACATGGAAAACTCAAGGTTTCACTGAGGTCATGACAACTCCTTTTGGTGTACTTTGACATTTGTTTTTGAAGACTACACTGTTTAGTTTATTTGTTTTTCATGATGTTCCTTAGCTTAGTTTAGCTTAGCTTATCGCTTTGTTGATTGTAGCATTTAAAAGCACCGTGGAGTCTATGTGGTTTAGTCTTGTTGTTTTGTGTAGTCTGAAAAAGCGTCAAAAATCATTTTGGATCAGCTTGAATCGCTCAACACAGTCTTAATCGATTCATCAAAGTTTCTGACTTCATGTTAATCGATTCACATTCATTTGAATCGATTCATGTATACATCGTCTCTTTTTTGTTTGAATCGTCTCACAAAACTCTCTGACTTGTCTTGAATCGATTCATAAGAAGGTTGAATCGTATCAATCTTCATCCTGGGTTCACCTGACTCGACTCAAATAGGTTTTGAATCGTATCATCCTTCATACTTCTCTGGTCTGTCTTTTTAGTGAATCGATTCAATATGTTAAATTTGTACGAAAATTGTGTCTTTTTACCCTTCACTATATATACACTCCTCTCCTCTTTTCTAATTTCATTGAATCATTTGCATTTATTCTCTCTAGGTCTCAAAAACTCATTGTTCATACATTCTTCAAGATTAAACACTTTTTTTTAGAATCACTTTGTTCTTTGAGTGTATAGATTCTCTAGGGTACTAGTAGGGATTGTAAGTTGGTTCTATCAAGAAGATTGATTGGGCTTAATCAAGGCTTCAAAGGAAGTGAATAATCTCATTCCACCGCCAAAGGACTTGGGGGTCTTTCTATCCGTTCTTGAAGTCGAAGGGGGTTCGTTTGTCGGATGTAGCATTGAAAACTCGACTGAAGAGTTCGAAGGAGTGCACGGGTAATTCAAGGATCCGAAGATTCAAGGAGCACCAAATTCAAGGGGTACTTGGAGTTTGGGGGAGTGTTTTACATACGAGTTGAAACATTAGATTTATTGATAATTAGGTTATTGTCATATAGGTTTGGTTTGAAGTTGTGTATTGTTTTGTACCTAGTTCAAGGTTTATTGTTAATTGATTGTGTAAAACGATTTGTATCGTGAATCTCTCAATTTTAAGATAAAATCTTATTCCACATATATTTGCTTCTTGTTGTTTCATTGATTGTGATTGTTCAAGCAAATTTCCAATAGTCAATTTCATTAAAATTAATTTTTATTAAATCTCCAAAAAGTTTTTCAAAAAGCTATTCACCCCCCTCTAGCTTGGTAATCATCTAGCCATATAGATCAACAAGTTGTATCAGTGCCTGGTTTCTTCTTACGGCTAACTACCGGAAGAGTTGATCCATATGGCTAGCAAGGAGCCCAAGGGGGCGTATAATAGAGCACCTACTTTCGACGGAGAAAATTATGACTATTGGAAAGAATGCATGAGTGTTCACATCCAATCGGTGGATATGGACGTGTGGGACGCCGTAGTCAATGGGCAGTTTCAACAGCAAGTTGTTGCCAACGGTGTAGCACAAGATAAGCCTAAAGCCGATTGGAGCTATGATGACAAAAAGAAGGTCCAATACAATTTGAACGCATAGAATATCCTCATCTCCTCTCTTGGGGTAAATGAGTATCAATCTGTATCTCATTGTAACACCTCCAAAGATATATGGGATGCATTGGAAACCCTTCACGAAGGAACCGATGAAGTTAAACAATAAAATACAATACCCTTGTGCAACAATATGAGCTTTTTTGCATGAATGATGGTAAAACCATCTCATCTATGCAAATGAGATTCACTCATATTGTAAACAAGTTGCAAAACCTTGGTAAAACAATTTCAAACCAAGATTGCACTAATAAAATTTTGAGATGTATGACAAGGCAATGGCAGCCTAAGTTTACTGCGATCAAGGAATCACAAAATCTTAATGCTCTTAGCATGATCACACTCTATGGCAAACTAAAGGAACATGAGCATGAGATCAATCGCTTCAAGTCAAGTGGAGATGAGAGTAATTTGAAATAAAAGAAACCGGTTGTGTTCAAAGCCTCTTCGTACAAGGAAAGTTCATCTAACAATTGTGAAGATGACTCCAGAGGAGAATTACCAAATGAAGAAGATATGGTTCTCTTTGTGAAACGCTTCAACCGTTACATCAAAAAGCATGGACTAAGACGAAGCGCTAAGGTTCCTAAAAGACCACAAATAAAAGGAGAAACTAGCAAAGAGGAAAATGGCCTAAATTATTTTGGTTGTGGCAAAGTTGGTCATCTAAAAAGCGAATGCCCCGAGCTAATCAAGTCTAAAGGAAGAGCAAGGTCATCCGATAAGTCAAGAGGAAGGAGCGCATACATAGCATGGGAAGACGATAAAGTATCATCCACAAAAAGGGACTCCGAAAATGATGAAATTGCTCAACTATGTTTCATGGGACAAAGAAAGAAATCAATTGAGGTTAGTGATAAAAAATTCAAACTTAATCCTTCCTATGATGAGTTTCAAAATGTTCTTGTACAAATGCATGAAGATGCCATGAATGCTTTTAAAACTATTGGAACCCAAAAGAGAACTATTCTCAAATTGGAAGCCGAAATTATACACATTAGAAAAGATTTTGAAAACTTCAAAAATGAACATGCATCCCTAAAGAAAGAAATTTTTGCAACTCAATCTAGAGATTCACCTACTATTAATGATCCCAAGCCATCACATGAAGACATTAATGCTTGCTTGGCTTGTCCTAGATTACAAATAGAGATTGTTTATCTAAAAAGTTTTTTTTTATAAGCAAGGAGAGAGGACAAACATCAAGAGGCATCATCGACATTCCAACTAAGTTGGCACCCCGAGATACCTCCCTCCTATGTCGCCACGCTCTAAAGATTTTATTAAAAAAAGGGGCAAAAAAGTAATTACAAAGGAGGGGGGGACTAGGCCAAAACCCTCAAAATAAAACAAAAAGAAGTAAACAGAAAGCAAAAAATAACCAAAAAATAGACAAAGGATTCTGTAATTAGGTACACCACATCTGTCCCGAAAGAAATCTACAAGCAACACAACGGGGAGAGAAGCAAGCCAAACTGAACCTTCAAATTTAACTGCCAAAGTAAGTCATTCCTCGCGCCCAAAGATTTGCATCAAGGAATTTCATTCCAATAGAGAAATTCATTGGGTGGACGGAGTTGGATCACCCCTAGCACGGGTTCTAGGAGGCTGCTTTCCCAAGACCTATTGTTGTTTTATTCTTTGTTTTTGTTTCCTTGTTAAAACTGGCGTGAAATCTTCCTCAGTTGCTCGTTTATCATATTCCCGAATACGATCCCACAATTCTAACCCATGCTAAATATTTTTGCTGGGATGAACTTCATGCTTATGTGCTTAGGTAACCAAATGTTCACCTTGATGTACTTGCTGAACCGTGAGAATGTTAACATCCGTCACAGCCAGCCGCTGCGCTTGCGTGTTATGTGTCTTGACAAACATCTGAACCAACGACGGGCTGCTAGTATTTGTAGCATCATGCACGTCAGGAACAACTGCAGTAGGAATATCAAGATCTCTCATCATTTGACCTTCCAATTGTGTTTGCTCCACATTATTAGTTTGCAGATCAACAACAGTAGGAAAGTCTAGAAAGCGTACGTTTTGATCTTCCAATAGTGTTTGGTCCTCATTATTAGAATCATCTTGCTTTACCTCATAAATCTACTCCAATACATGACCGGAGGGGCTAGGCAATCCTCCCTGTGGAATTAAATCTGTAACATTCTGCAGAGCTAAAATGAAAGTTGAACCAGCTAGGGAACAATCATTCTGCATGACATCAACAGATGCGGTGTTCTTAGGTACTTGCATAGGAGAAATGGGTTGATCAACATAGGTAGTGATAGTAGTTTCAACCAAAGTACGGTGCTGATTCACAACATTTTCAAATGCGGTGTCCGAGGAAATTGGCATAGTAGTAGTAGGAATGGATTGCTCAATAGTTGCGGTCGCTGCTATAACAACAAGTGCAGATTGGTCTTTGTTCACAACCGTACATGATGTAGTATTAACAGGAACATACCTTGAAGTAAAAGCACATGCGTCCGTGGTCTTTTTCTGCTTGCATGAATCAACATCTACCATAGTTTTTTTGCCACGGTCTAGGGTGTGAGCAGCCTCAGGGTGCATCCATTTACAAGTTGTAACGTTATGCCCAATCACATAACAATGATGACAGAATAAAGGTCGTCGTTCATATTGCACTTCCACCTTAAACACATAACCTTCCCGCTCTGCCATAATTTCATCAAATACCCGCTTCGATAAATCAATGTCCACCAAAATTCTAGCATAATGTCCAAAGGCTCTACTATGAGTGGGACCATCCAAATCAATAGGAGTACCTATGGCGTTTGCAATTTCCTTCAGTGTCCTCTCACGCCAATACTCTTGCGGTAACTCAATCAAACGAATCCAGATAGAGTCGTGAATCTGTCTTTGAGAATAACGGTTGAAATCCTTTGTCCATTTGGATAATCGTAAGAGGGCTTGCTGCAAATTCACGGTACCAGCCGACCAAATTCTACGTAAATCATCAGGTGAATCGAAATGAAATTCGTAACAACCTCTGACTAGCGGTGCCATCTTCCACTTGTAAACAGTCTTCCAAATTTTGACGATCTTAGTAACCAAATCCCGTGTTGTGTAAAGGTTTGTCACCCTTAACTAATGTCAGCCGTCCACGAAGGGTTGTCTGACATTCGGTCAAACCTTTCACGTAATCTTCTTTGCGAATACGAATACTAAGGGCATCACCCTCAATACATGGAACCGGTAGTGGTACTTCATCAATACGAGAAATATTTCCTCCTACCGTCGCCGCGAACGACTTAGGAAGAGCAGTAACATCCAGGGAGGGAGAAGAAGATGCGGCAACACACGACCATGGGCATGTGAGTGCCATGCCGCCAAGGAGGGATGCACCGCCGCAAGAGAGGGGAGAAATCACCGACGAAATCTGTAACAACCCGATTTTCCGTTAGATTTATTTAATTATTTTTAATATGTGTGTACTTTAGCGGATTTCGGTGTTAGAAGGGTATTATAGTCATTTCAGACTCAGGGGTATTTTAGTCATTTTGTGAGCAAGAGTAAATTAGTAAATTCATGGTGAGGGTTATTTTTAGTGTTTCAAGTGAGAACCATTATTTTTACTAAGTTACTATTCGGTAGTGGTAATTAATTTTGAACCGGTAATTATTCGGTAACTTTTAACCATATGTGGATAGAAAATTTGGGAGTTAGTTTATAAGAGTTTTGAGCTCATTAGACTTTTAAGGGTTAAGCCCATTAGTGTGAACATTATTTAAGCTCTAGTCTTTGTAGAAAAATAGGGTTCACATTCATTTTATAAGATTTTGAAAAGAGGTAGAGAGAGAAAGAGCAAGAGGAAGAGAATAAGGTTTAAAGAGAGAAGCTTGAGGAACCAAGAGGTGATAGAGATTCTAGGAGCTTAATTGAAGCTTTTCCTAGGATTATTGCTTATTAAGGTAAGGGGGGTTAGATTTCATTCAGAATCTTTTAGTTTAATTTCTTCTCTAATTCTATGCATAAGTGATTATTTTGAACTTAGTTGTTGAAATTCGTGCTCATTTTATAATGATATGTTTGGGTATATGAACTTGATGATAATTGAATTGTTGTTGATGCAATTGCATGTTCATGATATGTATAAATGGGTATATTGTGAATTGTGCTCTAACTGTTGAATTGTGATATTGTGTTGTTGAATTGTGATGAATTCATGGTTTAATGATGTTGTTGTTGTTGTTATGATATGTTGTTGTTGTTGAATTATACCATGGGTGTTCCATTTTATGAAGTTGTTGTTTTAAGTGTTTTGATGAAAATGGGTCATTCATGGTGAGTTGTGATTCTTGATAAATTAAGGTGAAATGTTGGTGTGGTTGTGTTGATATAAGTTTAATGAACTTCTGTTTTTGGTTATAAGATTGGGTTATGAAAAGTTTTGGGAAGAAACATGGGTTTCTTATTGTAAGCTTTTGCCACTCTTTCTTTTTGTTTTGTGAGGACTTCCAATGCCATTAATCCTTCTTCATCTAAATCAACTAGTTCATCTAGAATCATATTCCAATAATGATTTGTCAGAATTTCGCATTGTCTTTGTATTCTAGTTGATTGAAGACAAATTTCGACTGGCAGCACTGCGTCATGACCAAATGTTAACCTAAAAGGTGTGGTGTTAATCGATTCTTTAGGGGATGTTCGACATGCCCATAAGGCCTCGCCGAGAACTTCGTGCCAATTCTTAGGTTTCTCTTTAGTTTTCTTCTTGATTATGGAAATAATGCTTTTGTTTGCCGCTTCTACTTGGCCATATGCTTGGGCATAATATGGTGTCGAGGTTAGAAGTTTATAACCAGTATCTTCAGCAAACTTCACCTGCTTCCGACCTGTAAACACAGATCCTTGGTCTGTAGCGATGGTTTCTGGAATACCAAATCTGTGAATGATGTATTTTTGAATAAACTCTATGACCACCTCCTAGGTGACATCTGGTAGCGGGATTGCCTCTACCCATTTGGTAAAATAATCTATCCCAACCAAAATATATCTATAGCCTTTCGATGACTTAGGTTTAATTTCTCCAATTACATCTAAAGTCCATCCTCTAAATGGCCAAGGTTTAACTATTGAATGTAATTCACTTGTCGGTACACGTTGAATCCCAGAGTATTTTTGGTATTCTTGACAACCTTTGGCAAATTCTATGCAATCCTTTAGCATGGTTGTCCAATACACCCCTTGTCGAAACAGGAGCCATTTCATCTTATGGCCCGCTTGGTGTGTTCCACATGCCCCGATATAAGTGTTGGAAACAGCCGTATACGTTACTGTTTCTCCGAGACATTTGAGTAAAACTCCTTCTAGAGTCTTTTTGAACAACTCATTTCCCATAATTACATAACTTAAAGCTCTATACTTTATCTTTCGACAAGTTGTCCCATTAGGGTTTTCTAGGTAATTGACTATTGGTTTTCGCCAATCATTGTTAGTTAAATTGTTAATAACAAAAATTTCAACAAAATGTGTACCTTGTGCGTGTCCGTCAGGCACTTCTTCCCCCCCAAGTTTTTGTATTAACAATTTCTTAGGTTAGGCTTCCCTCGAACTGCGCTTATTCCTAATCTCGATAGGTTCTTGCATTCGTTCTTTCGAAACCTTGTATCCCGAAGCTGTTTGGGCCAGATCATTCGCTTCTTGGTTCTCCGTCCGAGGAACGTGTTGTATTGCAACATGGGTGAAACGTTTGAGTAGTGCATTTGTAGCGGCGTAGTACATGATCAGGCTTTCTTTAGCAAATCTATACTCTTTCGTTAATTCTTTCAGTACTAATTCTAAATCACCTTTTATCTCGACGCTTTTTGCCCCCAGTTCAAGGAGAATTTCTAAACCAACGATCAAGGCTTCATATTCAGCCTCATTATTCGAGCAAAATTGGTTAAGTCAAAATTTATACGTTGTTGTAACATTTTTTGGCGATATAATGATAACTCCAATCCTGGTGCCAGTTTTGTGGCTAGATCCATCGAAGTACAATCTCCAAAGTTGATCATTAGCACCATTCAATGATGGTTCGATTACCGAATGATCAGCAATGAAATCGGCTACAATTTAGCCTTTAACAGACTTTAACGACTGGTAAGTTAATCAATATTCTGTGAGTGCCAAGGCCCACTTACCAACTCTACTGTGTAGATTTGGTTTCGATAACATATGTTTAATTATATCGAAATGAGAATAAACATAAACGTCAAAATGTTTTATATAATTCTTTAGTTTTGTACAAGAGAAATACAAACAAAGGCGCAATTTTTCACTTGGATGGTATCTTGTTTCAGCATCATTCACTACTCTACTAAGATAATAGATGGCTCTTTCTACACCATTTTCATCCTCTTGTGCTAGCATACTTCCTAGAGTACACTCAGACGCTGCTATGTACAATTTCATTCTCTTGTCTTTAAGAAGAGGTGAAAGGACAGGAGGGTTAACCAAATATGACTTGATTTCTTCAAAAGCCTTTTGATGCTCTGGTTCCCATTTGAATATGTCTTCTTTCTTTAAGCGAAGTAGCGGCGAAAAAGCCTGTGCTCTGCCACTTAGATTTGATATAAACCTTCCGAGGAAATTGATTTTTCCTAATAGGGACTGCAACTTTTTCTTCGTTGAAGGAGCTTTAGTCTCCATGATTTCTTTGGTTTTGTTCTGATTGATCTCGATTCCTTTCTTATGCACAACAAAACCTAAAATGTCACCTGCAAAAACACCAAACGCACACTTTAAAGGATTCATTTTTAACCCATATTGCCTCATTCTTTTGAATGATTGGCGAAGGTGGTTCAGGTGATCATCCTCTGAAGATGATTTCACTACTATATCATCTATATAAATCTGCATGAATTTTTCTATGAAATCATGAAACATAGAATTCATCGCTCTCTGATATGTAGCTCTGACATTTTTTAGGCCAAATGGCGTAACTAGCCATTCATAACAACCTTAAGCGCCTGGGCATTGAAATGTAGTTTTCGATACATCTTCTTCAGCAATGAAGATTTGATTATATCCTGAGTAACCATCTAGCATACTCAAATATTCAAATCCTGCCGCCGAATCAACTAGCATTTCTGCCACAGGCATAGGGTATTCATCTTTGGGAGTAGCCAAATTCAAATCCCTAAAGTCAATACAGACTCTAATAGTTCCATTTTTCTTTTAACAGGGACTATATTTCCAACCAATCTACATACCTTGCAGTTCTAATGAACTTGCTTTTCAAGAGTCTTTCGATCTCTTCTTTGATTTTTGATAAAATTTGTGGGGTGAATCTTCTAAGAATCTGTTTCACCGGCTTCTTATCTAGTCAAATAGGTAGTTTCAACTCTACCATTTCCCAGCTTAGACCCGGAATTTCATTGTAATCCCAAGCGAAACAATCTTTGTATTTCATTGTAGTCACAATTCGATCTCTAAATTCTTTGGTGATCCTGGCGCTAATATAGGTTGGCCTTTTAATAGGGCCATCCCCTAAATCCACTTCTTCCAAGGGGTCTTGCGCTTTCATATTCGTAGTGGATCTTCTTCAAAGCCCAAAGGTGCATCCTCATATATGCAATCTAACCTTTGGTCATAAACGAGGTCATCACTAGCATCTCCTGCCAAAGTTTCGACTACCTCTCTTTGTAAACTTTCGGCCTCTTTGGCCGCATTTACTTTGTTTTCAGCCATGTAAACCGTAATTTTACCCCAGAAATTGGGTGTGGACATTTTTTACTTGTCTACATCCCAACCAGTTGGTGGGATCACATATGCAGGACAAGTTGGAGTAGGACTGTCGATCCTCTTCCTGTAAGTTGAAGCTCTTGTCCTGAGCACATTGTCTTCTATTGAGGAAGCCTCTTCATGATCAACCACCACATATCCTTGATCAACCACTTCCCTCTCCCAAACGAAACCAACATTCGGGTGTAACCTCATAGACAACATCTCATTGTCTTGGACATCATACTTGGGGCCAAGAGATTGACATGGCGAAATGTTTGCCAAATGTTTGTCGAAATTGTTCTTGGTGATGTTATTCACCTCAGCCAAGAAATAACTTTGGTCTGCCTCAATGATCTCCACCAAACCATCTCCCCTCCATATAGCAATCCTTTGATGTAGCGTCAAAGGCACTGCCCCCACTCCATGGATCCATTCCCTACCCAACAACACATTAAAGTTGGCTTTGGACGGGACCACCATGAACATGGTTGTCCTACTGACGCTCCCCACTATCAATTCCACCTCAACAGCACCAAGCGAATTTCCAGTCGTTCCTTCAAAATTAGTGAGAACCACATTATGAGGCTTCAAATCAGCATCAACGAGGCCAATCTTGCTCAAAAAGGACTAGGGCAGCAAGTTTACAGTTGCACCACCATCCACAAGGACCTTATTTGTAACACCCCGTTTTCCCAACAATGTAAATATTACATATAATCAGAACATTCAACATTAAACGGAATGTCACACTACATTAAAATATAAATAGAGAAAAATTACTATTTATTAAAACAACTTTCGCAAAATTCAATTACATCGCAGCGGAAAATTAATTCATTATTGAACAACATTGGCACTACGGCCTCAACGTAAACAACTTTAATGAAATTCTAATTCAAATAGTTTCAACAACATAGTTCATGAATAATACCTAACAAATGGAAAACAATGCAAATATCCCCATCCCGTTACGTATCAGAGCGACCCTAAGACAACGCATGAGAGAGTCAACTCACAACAACAGCTAATCCTGGTTATCTGCATGTTACCCACGTAGAGGCAACATTCAAACAGAAAGGGTGAGATTCACATTCAATAATAATAGATATACAATTCATCAACGGAATTTAACAACATAAACAACAATATCTAAACAACAGTAATACTTCACATAATCCTTCAATTATTTCTACTTGACATTAAAACAACGACAACAACTCAACAACTCGACGACGACAACGACTACGCGACAATGCAATGACACAACAACAACTTGACTATGCAGTATGCATGTGGTACCAATAAACGTGTTAGAGCATAGGCTCTCAATTCAACGTGTAGAGCATAGGCTCTCAAATCAACGTGTAGAGCATAGGCTCTCAAATCAACGTGGTATGAATGATTAAACATTCAACAGGGCATAAGCCCCCAACTTTATATGAGTATGCATGGACTCAAAAACATATTCAACAACAACGTACAACTTCAACGACATCAATGACAGCAACAACAACGACTTGCATAAATAATAAGGCGTTAACACAACTTAATGCAACAACGGCAACAAGTTCAACGTAATCATCACTTAGCAACATATTCAACAACATTATATAAATATATCCACATAAGGTTATATATATAAATCAATCTATCAACGGTATTTTCACAATTAGCAACATTATTCTTTGCAAATAAACAATGATTTCATTCGCACACTTATAATTACGAAACTCAAGCATTCATACCTTAATTAAACTCCCAATACTCAAGCTTTGAAGGTTAGAAGCAAACCATAAGTTTTGGGACGACTTGGTGATAGATACGCTAAGTTTCCTTAAAATTTCTCCAAGACCTACTTGGAGTGTTTTCATCATAACTCAAAATTGACAAAACATTTTCAAGTCAAACCAAAGCCATTGGAAAGCTAACAAAATTATCTAAAACTTTCATGTTTACACTAAAGGCTAATTCAAAACAAAAACGTGTGAAAAAGACACAAGAACATGAAAAAGGGTACACTATCACTGTGCAATTTCGCTAATGGTGAAAATTTGGCTATTAACGAAATCGTCTCAGACAGCTTTCGCCAATAGCGAACTTCTAGAGAAATTTCCCCTGCTGTTACGATTTATGCACCATTTTTCACCCAAAAACCCAAATTTCATCTACCCAAATCCTAAATTTGATAGGAAACATTACCTAGGATTAGTCTACAACCTAAACATCAATTTGTACACTAATTCATTGGATTATCTACATGTTCTACAATCAATTTCAATTCAAAACCTAATTTCTCTAATCATCAAAATTTAACAACAACAATCATGTTAAACCTT
>Ga0315915_1005282_pt1 | contig 16130 bp, 8 predicted proteins | sample MpolbnodulesMG_FD_207738 | JGI IMG/M metagenome (GOLD analysis project Ga0315915, IMG submission 207738) | Medicago polymorpha root nodule microbial communities from Los Angeles, California, United States - branched nodules | ecosystem: Host-associated > Plants > Roots > Nodule | place: USA... | reverse complement strand
ATTCTTTCACTTAGACTCTTAGACATTTATTTTCAAAATAAGCGAATAATTAGCACAAGATAATTTAGCCAAGAGGTTCCTACGGAATACCGTAGTCGTTTAGGGTGCGTCAAACCTTCCCTCTTCGAAACCAACCCCCGGACCTAATCTCTAAGGGTTTTTCTCTCTTTTTCCCTTCCCAAAAATAAAAGTAGAAAGTTCAAAGATTGAAGATACAATACCAATCAATGGATTGATACCCAAAAATCACGAGCACAGTACGGATCCCATTTCTAACCTTTAAATTTAGGATCTTAATATGCTCAATCAACTGAGAACACTCCTTCTTTTCAGCTCAACTTTAAGTGTCTTAAGTTTTTCTCTCAAACTATCAACCATCCACCATACTAGCCCTTCATATTTCCAACTATTAACAACAATCTCAAAGAACCCCATATGTTTCAACCAAAAATTATTGAACCTAAAAGGTTTGAGATCACAAAGCTGACTATAATATCTAACACCAAAGGAAAATGATCAAATAAATTTGTATTCAAAGCCCACAGACTTTTCCCTTCAACTATCCCACTAACCATCAAAAACCATGACCCGATCAAGTCCTCATAACGAAAACCACATTAGAAACCCATAAAAAAAACACATAAAAAGAAATTAAATTGGCTATTTAACTTGTTCCTGTGTTTTTGATCCAGTTGATACAAATATTACATTATATATGTAGGGATTGTGATTCAAACCCCAAACTACCAACTTATCCACCTTAAGATGGGAATTTTTAGCAACAAAGTTACTTAAGAAAACAGATTTCAAGACCAAATTAACTGATAAAAGATATATTTATAATTGTGTCTGCAATTATAATACATTCCCACGATACGAACCCCTCCCAAGAAAAAAAGAAACTTTCTCACGTTACTCATTAAAATGAAAGTTTACCCATAATATTTATTTTCTCAACTTCATAGTAAATGTCACTTTTGCATTTTTTTTTGCTTCAATGTAATATTTTTTTAGCTTAATTATATTTTTTATCCTTATAAATAGACCAATTTTATATTTTAGTCCCCTAAAATTTTAATTCGGATTTTAGTCCTAAAAAATTATTTTCACTTTTGGTCCCTACACTTAAGTAAATTATGCAAAAATTTGTACAATATTATAACAATCTCTAAAAAGATAGAATTTTTTAACAAAACATGAATTTTTAAACTCCAAAAACATAAAAAAGAAATTATTTAATTGATGTTTTGTTAAAAAATTCTAATTTTTTTTACGAAAGAGGGTTCTTATAATATTTTTAACATTTATCCAAAATTTCATATAAAAATATGAAGTCTACATATGAGTTAACTTAAAAGGAGGGACCAAAAATGATGATGTAAAACTTTTAGGAGACTAAAAGTCGAAGAAAATTTTTAAAGGAATTAAAATGAAAAGTTGATATATTATTCTTTATGTTTTTGGTGGAGAAGACGGAGCATGGTGCAAAACTTTTTTAACAAAATTCATTTTAGGATAACAATGTACATTATTGACCCTTCAAAAATTATATAATTTCATTAATATTTTACTTTATTGACCTTTCATTAGTATATTATTAATTTTTCACTTTATTTTATTATAATTTTATTAGTTTTACCTTCTTTTTTTGCCTAATTTTTTTTTTGACAAATTAATGATTTTAAATTTTTTTTAGAGGAAATTATTAATTTTAACATTAAAATCCATGAAGCTAATTATTTTCTTAATAAAAAAGTGCACATTAAAATGCGACATTTAATTTGATACCATTCCTTCAAAAAAAATTGATACCATAAAATGATGAGAGTCTCCACTCCTCCATCCCCAGCCCTCTCCACAGCAACCGGCGATTACAAACAATGCAAGGAAACGAAGGAAAGGTTTACTATTAATTTAATTCATTTTACACATAGAAACCGGCAATAGGTAAATTTTTTTGGTTCAAGATAACTCAAATTATGGTAGGAGAGGTAAACCAAAATTTTCCTTAAGGGTAAACCAAATTTTTCTCAAATTATAGAGAGTAAACTGAAATTTTTTCAAATTACAGGAGGCGGAATTTGCATGAAAGTTTAAACCAAAAAAAGTAAATATTACAAGATGGACTTAAAATAAACCTTATCTTAATTCATAGTGCTAACATTTCGTGGCTGGAAAATTTCAGCTATGTTTCGTACCAACTGCAATACATTATTGAGACGACTTTGACTTATGTTTCGCTCCAGCTGCATGAGACAACTAATAAAGTAGAATAATCTCGTAAGCCACACAATTAATTACTCTAAATTTGAAGAACAGGTCATTGAGATTATGTATATTTTAATAATTCTTTTATTTTTTTAAGTTTTTTAACTCTATTAAACTATCAAGTTGGTCTCTATATTTTACCCCTTCCTATTAATTTAAGTCATTAGCATTACTCTCGAAAGAACTAATATTAGTAAAATTTAAAAGAGTTAGAGACGTTTCTTTAAAATATTCATAATCTCAGAGACCTATTTAAGAGCCTCGTTCAAAAATAGGAACGGTTGGTGGTTTAGTCAGTCAATAATTGATTACATAATAAAGCAAACAGGACTTTGTTGTTCATATTCAGATGACTTATACTCACATAAACCTGGACTTGCTATTCAAAGAGTTTTTCTTCATCATTTCATTTCAGTTGATTATTTCTTCTTATACAGTTTAAGCTTCACTAATCAATTTCACTTAATTTTCATCTATTCCATCCATGTTTTCTTTCACTTCCTCCTCAAAAAGGCACCGGAAACTTAAATCCACACCTTCTATTACAACTCCTACTAATCCAAAGAGGGCGAGGTACGATGTGTACTTGAGTTTCTGCGACCAAGACAAAGACCTGCATTCTTTTGTTTTTAGTATCTATAATGCTCTTAGTAGAAAAGCTGGAGTTGATGTTTTCTGGGAGAATGAGAGGGATGGCTATGGAGATCGAGAAAAACCAACCTCTGTGCTCAATGTTATAAGAGATTGCAAAGTTGTTGTAATTGTATTTTCAAGAGACTATTTCAATTCAAGGTCGTGTCTTCATGAATTTAAAAAAATAACCGAGTGTTGCCGAAAGAAAGATGATCTTATGGTTCTACCTGTGTTCTATGATGGTGTTGATCTCTCGTTCGGAAGTTGGGAGAGAGGTATGTTTGGAGGAGAGACTTTTCATGATTGCGTGGATAGAATCTTGATGAAGAAAACCTCTAAAGAGGAGGATAAGTTCATGGCTTGGGTGGCATCAATCAGCAAAGCTACCATATATACGGGACAAAGTGAGCTCGAAGATAGGTAATTTTAAAGTAGAAACTTGATTGATATGAAATTATAATATTACTCCATCTTTATGGCTTTTTTAATTTACATCTCTCAACTTATTATTTCCTCCTTTCTCTCTAGCTATGCACGTGTTGGACAAATCTAATCTTCTCTTATTCATATATTATACAGGAACAGTAGTATATATATTGACGATGTAGTCGAATGTGTTACTAATGTGCTACGCCACTGGAAAGACTTCTCCCGTGCTTTCTGTCCAGTGAGCATAAAATCTGGCGTGCAAGATGTGATTCAACTTTTGAAACAATCAAACTCTCCTCTTCTAATAGGGATATGGGGGATGGCAGGGATTGGTAAATCAACCATTGCCCAAGCTATTTATGATCAAGTTGGTCCCTATTTTGAACACAAGTGTTTGCTCAAAAACGTCAGGACACTTTGGGAACAAAATGGAGGTCAAGTTTCTTTACAAAAGAAACTTCTTATGGCTGTCAACAAAACAACCGAAAAAAAGATACTTCATATTGAATCAGGGAAAGTGATTTTAAAAGAAAGACTCCGTCATAAAAGTGTACTTCTTATAATTGACAATGTTAATAAATTGGAGCAGCTGAAGTCTTTGTGTGAAAATCGGGATTGGTTTGGTCCAGGTAGCAAAATAATCATCACGACCAGAGATAGACATCTACTTAAGGAGCATGGAGTTGACCATATATATAAAGTGAAACAATTGGAAGAAAGTGAATCCATCGAGCTTTTTAATTGGGGTGCATTCAGCCAAGCAACAACTCCTCAAGGTTTTAGTGAACTTTCTAGGCAATTTGTTGCTTATTCTAGGGGATTGCCTCTTGCTGTTAAAGCCCTTGGGGGGTTTTTGCATGGAAAGGACGCACTTGAGTGGAAACGTGTGTTGAAGAGTCTTGAAAGATTTTCCTTTCCCGACCAAGAGGTACTACAAGCTCTAGAGACGAGTTTTGATGATTTGAAGGATGAAGAAAAACATATATTCCTTGATATAGCATGTTTCTTTAACGGGATGGACCAAAATTATGTACTCCGTACATTAAATAGGTCAACACAATGCACCAGTCTTCAAATAAGTCTCCTTGAAGACAAGAGCCTTTTAACCATTGTTGAGAATAACAAGCTTGAAATGCATGGTCTGCTACAAGCGATGGCAAGGGATATCATTAAGAGGGAATCAAGTAATAAGACTGATCAGGTGAGTGGCAGTGTATATAATATATATGATCACCACAAAGGTGAAGATTAAAAAAATCATCTTGTTAACATTTGGATTCATAATCATCTCAACAACACCAATAGTTAATTAGTATGACTGTGAATTGAAAATCAAAAATTAATAACAAAACAAACTGTGTCATAGTTAATGATGTATCAGTGGCCTCAAGAATTTCTGGAACGATATATCTAAGCTATGTTTTCTTTTTTTTTCTTTTCTTTGATGTTTTAGCCAAAGTTGTACGATGTGTTCTTGAGTTTCAGAGGGGAAGACAGTCGTGCAAAGTTCATTTCACATCTCTATTCGTCTCTTCAAAATGCCGGGATTTATGTTTTCAAAGACGATGATGAAATTCAACGAGGCGATCAGATCTCAATCTCACTATTGCGAGCAATCGGACACTCTAGAATTTTTATTGTGGTTTTATCTACAAACTATGCTAATTCAAGATGGTGTATGCTAGAGTTGGAGAAGATAATGGAAATTGGCAGAACTGGGGGTCTGGTGGTTGTACCAGTGTTCTATGAGGTAGATCCCTCAGAAGTACGTCATCGGGAAGGTCAGTTTGGAAAAGCTTTTGAAAAACTTATACCAACAATCTCAGTGGATGAATCCACAAAGAGTAATTGGAAAAGAGAACTCTTCGATATTGGTAGCATAGCAGGTTTTGTACTCATAGATTCCAGGTTATTTTTTTTCTCTCTCTCTTAGAATATTGTTTGTGATGCTTTGAAATTTTTCCGACTTAGCTGTGAAATAATATAAGAGAGTCCATTTTAAAATCACTCTCTTTTAAAATAATAATTACAAAGTCTAAAAGTGGTTGCAATGAAAAGCCATTTTGGATAACTTTGAAATCGAAATAAACACAATATTGTCTATATAAACATCGGTCTCTATAGAAGTATCAACTTGTATATACTATAAAATTCTTTTATGAATATAGGTATGTGTTCTTTAATCCTCCATTAAACTTTTCTAATATTCTTGATGTGACAAGTTATTTGTGGAAGCAATGACTCGTTAATTTCAACCTTCTACTCTTTTATTCTTCACTGTTCCTTAGTGTAAGGATTTGCAGACCAAATGCGATGATGTTGATAGGTATTCTAGAGGTGGGATTTTAACTGAATCACTCATGAAACTAAAGGATATGGTGGGTTAACACAACAACAAATTTGTTCAGAATAAAAGTATTTGAGGCTTAATATTATTCCTCTTTTACTTCAGAACTAATTATATCAGAACATGCACGCAAGTTTGTATACTTTACCAGTTACCAGTGACTCTTAAATTACTCGAGTAATAGTTTCTAATAAATGCCAATAGATTACCGGTTCACTAAAGCGTGTCTTCTATTACATTTCCATTGCAATGCATTTTTTACTTTTAAAAATGTGCAATGTATATGGGCACACAATTCTCCCTTTTCTATTGATTGATGCATATATTCGAGAATAATTATACCTACAATTTTATGTACACCTTATCATTGGTTCATGTTTTATAGGAATGAGAGTGCAGATATCAAGAATATTGTTAAACACGTGACCCGTTTGCTAGATAGGACAGAATTATTCGTTGCTGAACATCCAGTGGGTGTAGAATCTCGTGTGGAAGCTGTGACTAAGCTTCTTAACATCCAAAACTCAGAAGATGTTTTACTTTTAGGAATATGGGGAATGGGGGGTGTGGGTAAAACAACCATTGCCAAAGCGATTTATAATCAAATTGGGACAAAATTCGACGGACGGAGCTTCCTTTTGAATATAAGAGAATTTTGTGAGACAGATGCCAATCATGTTTCTCTGCAACAACAAATACTCTGTGATGTTTACAAAACAACGGCATTCAAGATACGCGATATCGAATCAGGGAAAAATATATTGAAGGAAAGACTTGCCCAGAATAGGGTACTTCTTGTGCTTGATGATGTGAATGAATTGGACCAACTAAAGGCTTTGTGTGGAAGCCCTGAATGGTTTGGTCCGGGGAGTAGAATAATAATCACAACAAGGGATATGCATCTTCTTAAGTCGTGTAGAGTTGACCGTGTGTATACAATAGAAGAAATGGATGAGAGTGAATCTCTTGAGCTTTTCAGTTGGCATGCATTCAAGCAACCAAGTCCGGCAGAAGGTTTTGCTACACATTCAACAGATGTGATCGCCTATTCTGGGAGATTGCCACTAGCACTTGAAGTTCTTGGGTGCTATTTGTCTGACTGTGAAATAACCGAGTGGCAGACAGTTCTGGAGAAACTCAAATGTATTCCCCACGATGAAGTACAGAAGAAGCTAAAAGTAAGCTTCGATGGTTTGAAAGATGTTACAGTGCAACAAATATTCCTTGATATAGCCTGTTTCTTGATTGGAATGGATAAAAATGATGCAATAAAAATATTAAATGGGTGTGGGTTTTTTGCTGATATTGGAATTAAAGTCCTTGTAGAGCGAAGCCTTGTAACTGTTGACAACAGGAACAAGCTTAGAATGCATGATTTGTTGAGAGATATGGGAAGGCAAATAATCTATGAAGAATCACCATTTGATCCTGAGAACCGCAGTAGGTTGTGGCGCCGTGAGGAAGTGTATGATGTATTATTAAAGCATAAGGTAATTACTAATTATAGCACTTCTTGTATGGCTTATACAACAGTGAAGGAAGAGAACTAAAAATTGAGGAATCAATTATTAACAATCATTTGGATTCTTAATTATCAAATGAAATGTCAAAATTGTTATAAACTAGTACATTACAAAATGTTTAGCTAGCGGATATGTAAGCAATACGTTTTCTGTTTTTTTTTTGTTTTCCAATTTCAGGGAACAGTAGCTGTCAAGGGACTGGCTTTGGTGTTTCCAAGAAAAAATAAAGTTTGTCTGAATACCAAAGCATTTAAGAAGATGGATAAACTCAGATTGCTTCAACTTTCCGGGGTTCAGCTTAATGGAAATTTTAGAAATCTTTCAGGAGAACTTAGGTGGCTGTACTGGCATGGATTTCCATTAACTTACACTCCTGCAGAATTTCAACAAGGAAGTCTAATTGTCATCCAATTAAAATATAGCAATCTCAAACAGATATGGAAGGAGGGTCAGGTACAGATTCTGTTTCGATATTTTGCTTATGATTCTTTTTTCCACTCATCATATTTTTATTTCCAATCCAAGTAGCTTTGAATTTTCACCGAGTTTCTTTCTATGCCGGGGATGTCCCAACATGCGATGGGATGGGAGGTGTGGAGGGACCTCCTTAACCTCATGCTGTGGGATCTCTGGTAGCCTCGGAGGTTTTGGAGGTGCCCTCGCTTCCTGGGCTTTGGGGAGTTGAAAATAAGCATAGATCCGAGGATTCCCGAAAAAGTCAACCTTTCAACCTGATGCTAAATTCACGAGCAAGCAAGAGACAACCTGGCCAATTGAAACATCTTAGTTGCCAGAGGAAAAGAAATCACGACATCAAAGAAAACTACCACTCCACTTCTAAAAGGAAGGCTTGCCTTACGGGCACATGTTTTCTTTCTTGAAATGAGCTAGCTTATCTCTGATTGGGAAAAGGCAAGAGGCACTGACTCTCAAGCCTCAGAGAAAGCTGAGTAAATCTGTCCTTCTATCCAGGTTTAAGCTATGGCTTCGTTTAATAAATTATCGTCCCCGCCATAAATAAAGTCTTAGGTCCTCCCCTTACTCTAAGGTCAAAGTCTTTACCGATAACAAACAACAAATTTAAAGTTATTGTCTCATCTACCTCTTCAATTTTTGTAAGTGCGCTATTAGGAAGAAGTTAGGCAATACTTTTAGATTTTGACAAATTGGTGAATTAGGACTCCCAAACGTTTCACTGCCTCTATCAAGTATCATTTTACAATTTCAAGAATATTAGTAAAATTAGTTAATGTATTAAATTTTTCCATTTTTTGTATTGTCGATGTTCCAAAATTTCCCTTCAATTAATGTTTTAGATAAATAATGACACGAAAAGGTAGGTAAGTTTTTAGAGTTATATTTTATAAAAAAAATATAAATAATTTGAAAATATAGTTTAGTGACATTTTTTTTCCTTCATACTTGACTTGTATGTTTAAATACTAAACTAAGCAATGTACAATAGAGTACATAACAAAGAAGGCAATTGTATATACCACCATGCAATCAAGATTGGCACACTTGTCATATAGTTTTCTTTCAGTCTTTATTACATTGTGAGTCATTTTAGTGAAAGTTTTACTAAATTCATGTTCTGAAGCATCATGTATTAGAGTATCAGTTTGAGTGGAGAAATATTGAAAACTCGTCCTCCCAATTCTCTGTCTCTGTGCTACAGTGTGTCTGATGTTTGTGTTTAGTAAACATGTAACAAATAGTAGGCATAACATGTTAACTGCGGATCATGTAATACTTCTGTTTCACACGTGCAAAATGTGTCGTATCTATAACCAACGACGGTTAAAAATTTAGACGGATGGGGAAATGATTGGTATACAGAATACACAAACAAATCCATAAATTAAAACGATTCAAAAATTATAAATTAGCTCCTAAATTAAATATTCAAAGCGAAATCATTACTGGTATAATCATTAACCAGCCTTTAGGGATCAACAAAACCAACAAACACTAAACAAATAAGTGATTGATACATTCCTGTATCAAGGTTTAGTTGAAAGTCATACTTCAAAAATTCAGTCTATATGTTTTTCTATGCTTCTCTTACTATTCTCTTGTGGTTTTATTTTCTTGCAGATGCTAAAGAATCTAAAAATTCTTAATCTTAGTCATTCTTTGGATTTGACTGAAACCCCAGATTTTTCATACATGCCTAATCTCGAAAAGCTAGTGCTCAAAGACTGTCCAAGTTTGTCTACAGTCTCCCATAGCATTGGATCTCTCCATAAACTTCTTCTAATAAATTTGACAGACTGCATACGTCTTCGTAAACTTCCGAGAAGCATCTATAAATTAAAATCTCTAGAAACTTTAATTCTTTCAGGATGTTCCATGATTGACAAATTGGAGGAGGACTTGGAACAGATGGAATCATTGACAACCTTGATTGCGGATAAGACTGCTATAACAAAAGTTCCTTTTTCAATAGTACGATCTAAAAACATTGGATATATTTCTTTATGTGGATTTGAAGGATTTTCACGGGATGTGTTTCCTTCACTTATTCTCTCTTGGATGTCACCATCGAATAATGAGATATCACTAGTTCAAACATCTGCATTCATGCCATCTCTTAGTACTTTCAAGGGCCTTCTAAAGCTTCGAAGTCTTTGTGTGCAATGTGGCTCAGATCTACAGCTAATTCAAGATGTAGCAAGAGTTTTGGATGTATTAAAAGCCGAAAATTGTCAGAGATTGGAAAGTGCAACTACATCACAGCTCTCTGATATGTATGCTTCTCCTTTAATTGATGATTGCCTAGGTCAAGTTCGCACTTCAGGGTCAAATGATTACTTGAAATCTGTTTTAATTCAAATGGGAACAAAACACCAAGTCCCAAGTCTTGCCAAAGATCGCATCTTACAGGTTTGTATATCTCTATTGCACATATAAACTTTTAAAAGTGAATTGAAATTATAGTTTTGTAACGAATTATGTTGTCCTTTAATTTGAACTAGACACCAATTTAATTGTTAATGTCTTCAAACTGATTTTACATTAGTAGTTTGTGAAATAAGTGTGAATAACTCCTTGTTAATTCACACAAAATTTTAGTCAAGAATTAAATTACAAGAGAAGTACATTTTTAAGGAGAAAAAATGCATTTTACTTTTATATCTACTTATATCAGATGATCATGCATATGAAAAGATGATATACCATTTTATATATCTTAAGTATGAATGATAAAATAACTTACGTAAATATAATGAATTTCTTTTCCTTTGATCTTCTAAAGTTTTTAATTTGAGTCATTTAAACACTATTCATTGTTCAGACTGCAAATGGGACTTGGGAATCATTTTTGCACAATAGTTCTGAGTGGACAACCTTTAGTTGCCAAGGATGTTCCATTATATTTGATATCCCAACAATGAAGGGGCGTAACCTGAAGAGTATGATGTTGTCTGTCATCTATTACTCTTCACAGGAGAACATAACATCAGAAGGTTGCCAAGGTGTGTTGATCATTAATCACACAAAGACAAACATTCAGGCCTATAAAAGAGATACACTAGCCTCCTTTGAGGATGAGGACTGGAAGAGCTTAACATCAAGTCTAGAACCTGGTAACAAAGTGGAGATTATGGCTGTTTTTGAGGAGGGATTCAATGTAGAAAAAACAACAGTATCTCTCTTATATGATGAACCAATTGACAAAGAAATGGAACAGTACAATGCAGGAGATGAGGAGGATGTTACTGTTAGTGATTATATTGATGTGCCAGTGAATAAGAATATTAGTGGTCCTGGTGAAGATAAGCACTCACATGCAGTGACTACAAATTGTATTGTTTCTAGTGACGATGAGTCAACCAACAAAGAAACTGAACACTGCAATGGACGAGATGAGGAGGATGTTACTGTTTCTGGAGATGTCAATAAGAATGTTAATTTTATTGATGATCTTACAAATTGTATTGTTTCTAGTGATGATGAGTCAACCGAAAAAGAAACTGAACACTGCAATGGAGGAGATGAGGAGGATGTTACTGTTTCTGATGATGAGTATTTCGATGCGCCTTGGGATAACAATTTTATTGGTCCTGGTGAAGATAAACACTCACATTCGGTTAATAATAATTCAAGTGATGATGACCTGGCAGCAAATCAGAATTATGCTGTCTCTTTTGGTGGTGATATTCCAGCAGATAAAAATGTTGTTATTGTTTTTGGAGAAGATGAAAATGTGAGTGGTAATACAATATATTTATTCTCTTTTTCTTCAAATAAATTTTTTCTTAGGTTATAATGCAAGCATGATTTAACAACTGAAGCTGTTGGACATATTGAATTGCTCCAACTGCTATATGCAGGATTTAAGCAACGCGCATTTGAATTTAATATACATAATATATATTTTTCAAGCACATTTTTTGGTCCTGAGTTAATTTTCCTTTTCCTTTTGGTTATGTGTATATTAGAGATTTCATAGACTATTCACCAAGCTTCTTTCCCTTGTTCGTGCTGTTCTGATCTCTCGCAATTTCTGGTTGGGTCTGGTTGCAATTCTGGTTTGGATCACTTGCCGCGGTTCTAAGAAGTGAAGTAGTCTAAACCCCTGTACAAGGTAAGAACATATCTGGTCTATGTCTCGAAACATGTGTGTTGAATGTAAAGAAACCATAGTCTAGATATTTTGTCTGGTTGAGAGGAAAGAAAGAGAGATAACCTTCTCTTTGTTTGGTTCACAAGAGAATGAGACATATTTTAATGACAGCAAATATTAAAATTTTATAACGTTGCAACATTTTATGGTACATGTTACCTTCTCTTTGTTTATTTCTAGAATCTAATTTATGGAAGTAAATATAGCGTGTTTCATAATTTGGGTAACGAAGTAAACTATGAAGTTATAAAATTTTGTTTCTGGAATGTGTTGCAGTTAATCTATTACTATGTGTTTTTTGTGTTCTAGAATTATAATAATAGAACCCTTTGGGAAGTAATTCCAAAATATAATAAAAGATACCATCAAATTTTCAGAACCTTTTAGAAACAAAGTATTTTAACCATACAATTTTATTTGTTCACATTCCTCAATGTTTACATGTTTTAATTTTTGTTTGTAATTTTATCAATCATGCATATATGCCATGAAGTAGAGGGATTGATTTTTAACTCTAATGATGGACAACTGCAACACGCAGACAACATGATGCTGCCGAACCAAGTACTTGTGTATGTGGTTTAGGAACTTCAAGAGGAGGAGGTCCCTATGCCGCCAGATAGGTTCGGTACATGAAACCGTTATACATCAGGGTTGGGTCATTTTTTTTTTGAAGGGAGTGGGGTGGGGGTATCCTGAAGATACGTTTGTACAAAGGTCGTTTCAGGACCATGTTGCAGTTCATTAGAGATGTAATAGAACTTTATTTTGTCTTATGTTACAATAATTTCATACTGACTAACGTAACAAAACTTCTATGGTTGCAGGAACTTGGTTCTCTAAAAGTGGCGATCGATGGAAAATGATAAAAGATGGACATAGGTCACAAGTGGTAGACAAGGGTCTGATGTTTGAGTTTGTTGTGAAGCGGCATAGAGATGGACAGTTTCCACCTACTGCCTATGGAGATGAAGATCATGTTGGATGATTTTTCATGCTTACTACATCTACCAAACACTAGTGCCTTCATATCATATCTCGTATCCAGGAACATGGTGTGGCCTTATTTATTAATTCAAGAGGTCAAAACTCGTACAGGAAATCATGGAGATCGAAGCAACAAGAGGTTCACATGTTTGCTTTAGTTGGTTGTGTGATGTCTACCAGGAGTAGTTAGATGATGACTATTTGAACTATGCAAAAATAGCATTTCTACTGCATGTTGCAGGTACTACCATTTATTGTGATTTGAGTGCGACGTTTGTGAACGTTGAACTCTATTTGGTGTCCTTACTAGCTGTTTTAGGTATGCATGGTTGCATCTCAGTGTGCATTGGATATTGGAAGTGTGGCATTTGTAGATCCTGTGGATGATAATGCAGCTAGAGGACCTTATGTAATATGCAAAAAAGTTCCTCGATAGATAGATCACTTGCTTCCACAGGATTTCACACCTTTCCCTCGTACAGCGATACCACCTCATACCACACATGTTAGGGAGTCCCTCCTAGGATGTTAGTGACGGAGCTGTCAGGATATTATAGTCTAGCTCTAGTGGAACTTATCCTTTTGTGGTTAATATAAATACATTCATGAGAGTTGTATAATTTATTTCACATTGTGTTGGGTGCTTAATAGTATATTATACTGTTCTTTTCAGGAAAATTCAAAGAGGATTACTAAGCTACTTTAGTCTATGCTTGACACATTGATGGTAGCAAAAGACATTGAAGTTTGGAAATCTACTTGAAGCATTGGCAATGGGTTTTATCTCGCATTATTAGAGAAGACAAAACACTTGATTTCACCAGTCGATTGGTATTATTTTGGTTGTATGTACATCCTATCTTATATAGCTTATATTTTAGGGAAATGCTATATAGTACCACGATCACACATTGGAAAGCTAACCAATCAATGAAGGAGAGAGAGACAATATCGAATTTTTTTTTGAAGGTGATCCAACATTGATCCGCCATAATGCAACTGTCAAAATGGTTTTGTGAAAATTTGTCATGTGATGTTTCCTACTGAACAATTTCTCATATTTTATTATATTATGAGTCTTCTTGTTCCCTCAAACTAAGGCCTTTATTTCAGGTGGTGGGTCATTGTGCGCGAGGGTCTTCAACCGCGCATGAGTACTTGCTTTATTTCAGTTGCATGTAATGATATTGCTATTGATTTACATCCAATAACATTATCACTAGTTCGTGTCAATTGTGATGTTTACACAAAACTTTCAATATAAAACACTGGAAGAGCTTTTTTTTAATGAAAAAAGCCAGCCTGCGCAAGACACACAATGCAAGCGAAAAACACATATAAAAGGCACAGGATATACGCGACTAACCTCAAGACGATCACCAAATGAATAAGCCCCCTGTCAATACACAGACCCCCCAACTAATCCCAGCTGCCTACCCAAAAAAGTAGCAGTACAGCAGTAAGAAAAACGGAGCAACAGAAGGAAGAGGGAAAACAGCCCAGCAAATCGGAGGCCAAACACGATCCCGACCCAAACTGTCACGACCCAAGAACAAAAATCATGACCGGCGCACAGACTTATACATTTTAGTCCGGCAAGCCAAACGACCAAACTCGACAAGTGACGAATGAATAATTTACACATAACCATTTTCATCGAAATAATATTTACAGAAATTTGGACAGAGTATCCCCTGTATGTTTAACGTTTCCAATGATAAGAATCATGTCCATAAACCTGTTCCATCAACCAGAAACTCAAAAAGACATTTTTACATATTTGTACAACTCAAAATGAGACGTTTCTAGACTCCATATAGCTGCAGATACATTGACTGAATATTTACATAAGCAAAAGAGCCATCCATCAAGGAGGCCTACCAAAAAGTGAAAATGATGAACTTCGGATCTACTTGCAGCTTCCTACTCAGCTGCTCGAGAATCTAAAAAAAACAAAAAAAAGAAAGAGTAAGCCACAAGGACTTAGTGAGGAGACAACAACCACCACCAACTAGAAGGGAAACACACATGGGCACGAGTAATTAAATTTCTCAAATCTAACGTTCATTTACAAATTAATAACCGTATAAAATTCTATTAATCCAAAATCAAATAAGAATATTTCTGAGTCCAATGTCGCCGACATAACAAATATGTTGCTCTTAGCTTATTTAACCAAACTGTAATAAAATGAAGTTTATCCTGAGAGTTTATTCTTCTAGTATAACCCTACTATAAGCCATCACATATCTAACATTTAGAAGCACATGAATGTTTTAGCTTGTAATTACTTTGTATCATTGCACGTGAAAATCTCAATATTGTAAAGAGGTGAAAATAATATTATAAGCCTTTAGAAAATATATCGCCGAAATCATAACAAAAGCTTTAAAAAATATGTTGCCGAAAACTGTAATAAAAGCCCTTAAAAAAAGTATATATGTTGAAAATCATGATAAAGGACTTTAAAATAATAATAATAATAATAAATATAGAAAACTACATTTAGTGAAAATAATCAAAATGGGCGAATCGAGAACTAGCTCCATCTCGTTGATAGCCCTCTCCTCCCAATGGTGGTCTTTCCATTGGGGCAGCTCCATATAACGGATAGCTCTTTTCTCTCGACTCAAAACAAGTGTAAAACATTTTCAATTAGGGAGTTTACCTCTCATTGATAGTCCTCTCCTCCTAATGGCGGCCTTTCCATAGGGGCGGCTCCATCTAACGGGGTAACTATACCTAATTGAAATCACATACTAGGTGCACCTAGGTTGTCGCAATAATAATCATTTTTCTCAAAATATATAGCTTTAAAACCACAATTCGTAAAATATCAAACTTGTCCAAGTACACAATCAAATTCCAATTTGTAATTCTTTGCTTATAAGTCATAGATAAAATTCAAATAGAGACCACAATAATATCATTGACTTTAAACATGTATCAAGACGAGAAGAATATTCGAAGGGTGTGTTCCCCATTTTTATAAATTCTTTGACATATAAAATCATAAAAATATCAATAATAACAATATTGAAAATAAGCGATAATGATCGTCATCAACTCACAGTTATGACAAATCCACTAAGTGTGCTCTCCAATCACCACAGGAGAAGCATGTGAAGCCTCTGGCATCGTATCTGAGCATCAGTAATATTTTCTCATAAATTAGAAACTCATTCCAAAATTGTAGTAGCACTAAATGACCATGAAATGCAAGTTGAGTATATATTATAGTACTATCGATAACGTATAAGCTTCAACTTGTTAATTTGTTCCAAACTTTTGTTTTAGACTGAGCGTGAAACCA
>Ga0315915_1005280_pt1 | contig 16133 bp, 12 predicted proteins | sample MpolbnodulesMG_FD_207738 | JGI IMG/M metagenome (GOLD analysis project Ga0315915, IMG submission 207738) | Medicago polymorpha root nodule microbial communities from Los Angeles, California, United States - branched nodules | ecosystem: Host-associated > Plants > Roots > Nodule | place: USA... | reverse complement strand
AAACCCGCACACATTAGGTGGAGTATTAAGTACAATTTACATGAGTTTGAATTTATTCAAACTTTTTAGACTGTTGGATGCATAAATGTGTTTGAACATTCTCATCATTTGAGTTTCAATTAACAAGTGTTCTGGTTTGTAAGTTGTTGGTGTATAAATATGTCTGAACACCTTGTTATTTAAGCTAATTTTTAGTTAGAGATCAAAGTCAATTTAGCAAAACTCACAATCTAACAAATCAAATTTTTTAGAGGATTAATTAAAAAAAATCATTTGTGTAAACTCTATAGGAATCAGTTATGCATTACCTAGTAGCTATTCCTTGGATGTTAAACAAAGAACATTCTCGCAGTCGAACACGAAGTCACATAATAGCATAAAAGTGAGACGGTTTTGAACGACACATAAAGTAAAGGTAGCATTTTATATTTGATCACGTCCTTGATCAAAAGCAGCACTTAGTGGAATGTTTTTTTGCTTCCGGGAGCAAGTAAGGACTAAGGAAACTTTGGCAAGGTTGGCACAATCCATGAGCAAGCAATCTTTTTATGTTTTTAATAGTTTAATAAAAATATCACCATCAGTCAGAGAAAAAAATAGCACATTTTTTTTGGTTACCAAGGTATTGGTACGAAATTAAACACCATCGTATAATAATGACTAATCTCTGTCAACGAATTTATGAAACACACAAGATGAGTTCTCTTTCTTTCAGCCGAATTTTTCTATAGTTTTTAACTTTTACCATATTAATAAGAGTAAATTATATTCTCCTCTCCTCTAAGATACTTGAATTACAGTCCCCTCCCCTCTTATGTTAAAATATACACTCCCCTCCCTTGAAGAATAAAATATATACTCCCCTCCCTTATAAGATACTTGAATTACAACTCACTCCCTTAATAAATATGCACTACACTTTAATCTATTTTAACATGAATAAATATTTTTATGATATATATTGATTTTGAACCATCATTTAAGAAAACTTATTTCATTTCTTTATAATTTAAATGTGAATGATAATTAAATTTAAATATTTTGCTATTGATTTGATAATTTAGAGTATAAAATTAACTTTTAAATAACCATGTTTTATTGTCTCTAGTAATTTTTCACATATTTTAATTTTAGTTTGAGTTGTTTCATATTTTATAATAGGGTTTAAAACTACATGTTAATGAAATTGTGAATAAAAAATAATGAAAAATATGTATTCAATTTTTTATTATATTAAAATAGACCCGCAATACTATTTTTTCGAAGTGTGTTAGATTATTATTATTATTATTATTATTCTAGATTATTAGAAATAAAAAATAAATATTGAGGGAGTAAAGTGTAGATTTTAACATAAGGGGGAGATGAATGTAATTCAAGCTTCTATTAGGAGAGGGGGGTGAAAAGTTTTCAAATATGTTTTGAATAAGAGGGGAGGGGAGTGTATATTCTAACATAAGAGAGGAGGAGAGTGTAATTTAAGTATCTTTAAGAGGAGGGAAGTGTAATTTACTCTATTAATAACTATATTTTATTAAAAAAAAAATATTATGATATTTTTAGGATTATGAATAAAAATATAAATGCTACCTGCTAATTTTCCAGGCCAATGATAATTAATATATTAGACGATGGCTTAAATAAAACCATGAATTTTATTCTCTCGGTGACAACCTAGCATTTAATTAGATCTCCCGAGAAAAAACATTCAATTATATGGACTTTGTTTATTCTTTATAACATATCGTAGTTAAACTTTTTGATCCTGCAGGCATGTTAGGATATATCCCCGAGCTTAAGTCATTTGAACTTGTTATGAAACTCATTTGGACTCATGTAGGTGAGTTAAGATGTACTTTCCATTTACAGGGGCCTCATATAAATAAAACTAGAGCAAATCTCTTTGGACTAACTCACCAAAATTGTCACGGAGAGAAGTAGAATATAAGATCTTGAAATGAACACACTCCAATATTTTACGTCAACAACACCGGACCAATTCAAATAGGTTCAGACAGATGATAATTTTAGTCGGTACACTTAGATTTTATCACTAAAAAAAATATGAGGCAACTTAGGCAGTGCCGTCCAGACACTATTCAGTGTTTCAAACCAATGTGCTAGGGCAAACTTTGTACATCCTTTTGGCAAATACTTGCTATGAGGACCGAATTCAGCACTTAACACTTCAATTATTTCCAAATAAACGAGTTAGTGCTGCCAAGTGTTATAACAAACAATTCAAATTCAAATATAAGGTCAAAAAATAGTGCTTAATAACAAAAGTAAAGCAAATACAATAAAGACGTGTGATGTGGGTGCTTGTTTCCTCTTTTGGCTTGGCTCCACATTCAAAGTTAAGCAGAAATCTAAGTTAAATTGCATTGTGGCTTTTAATGAGAAAGTAGTGTTGTGGGAGTAGGACGAAGGGGTAGGCCACGGCCTCCACTTTCGCTAAATAATTGTTCATATCCTTCTACATCAACAATTCTCATTTCTTAGTTCGTAAGTTACCCAACAAAACATGACTAAATTATTTCAACAGTGTAACAGTGTATTTGAGGAAGCATGTTTCTCGTGTATGGGCTGGATCATATTCCTTTTAGGATGATATCAAAACACATTTAAGATTTAACATAGTATTAAAGTCAAATTAAGATTTGTAATGTGAGAATTATACTCAAAACTCACGTTAGGCGTGTGAGCAAAGCGTGAAGGTAGGTATTAAAATCTTAAATTGCTATGATTTTTGGAATGTTTAGTGTATAAATATGTTTGGACATCCTCATCCTTTAACTAGTTTTTGAGTTAAATTCAAACTAATTTACTGCTTATACTTCTTCTACTATAAGAAAAATGATTATCACTTAATCCCTCAATTACACTCACTAAATCTTTTGAAATGACTACATTGGTGGGTTTGCCACCTAAGCATCGCTCATTGGCCTAAATCTTTCGATTTTGAGGTCGATCGAGAGACCTCTATTTTGACCTTCAAAAAATATATAGTTAATAAATTTCTCTTGTTAATATTTTATTTTCTTTAAAAGAGAACGAATGAACTATAGATGGTTACAAAATAATAATAACTTTTTATAAAGAACTCGATTTTTTTAAAATGTTATATATGAGACGGACTCAAATATCTACAAATATCCGTGAATAGCTTAAAACCATATTTGTGGCAGACTCAAGTATCATATTTATTCAACAAAGTGAGTTCGTGTATCATATTATTCGTGTTCGTGACTAATCATTGACATCCCTAGTTTCTAGAGTACTCTTCAATTTTCTCCTTTGTTTGATTTAAACAACAGTGTGGTCCCATAACATTACTAAAATAACGGTAAAGTGTAGTAATGCAATCATTATTATTGCAAATTTTATTTGTTAGGGTTAATTGTTCGAATAAACTTTGTAATATACGTTAAGTATGAAAAATGGCCTTGGAAAAGAACATAAATTTCATCCTTAGATTTTTTCATGATTTTTTACTAACATGTTTAGGATGTTAAAATATGATTATGAGTTTTTAAATTGTAAAAAACATACAAAACAAAACAACATAAACATTGACCTAGAAATTAAGTTTTGAGTTGATTTTTTTAGGGACATATATAAAAGTATATAGAAAGGATATGCAAAGTATCATAACATTCTAGAGCATTCTCAATTTTTTTTTTATCTAAACGTGCAAAATTGCAATTTTGTTTTGAGTAAGTATATACTTGCGGGTCAAAATTCATTCCCAGACTCTGTTAGCATGTTTATAACATTATAAGAACCTGAATCAAAATTTTTTGAAGTTTTTAAAAGAGGGACGAAGTAATTATGAATTCCTGTTCTCCGCAATTATAAGTTTCACCTCATTTAAAAACTCCTAAAAAAATTTGTGAAGTTTCCTGTGGTGTTTTAACCATGCCTATAAATTTAGAGAATAAAATTTGACATGTGGGTACATGCTTACTCGGAACAAAATTGTAATTTTATATTTTTTATTTGAAAAATCAAAATAAACATAGGCATATTTGAAATGCTATGAAAATAACAGCAACGGATCTCTATTGAAGAGTATGTGATAAATACAAGGTGGTTTCTCCACCTCTGAACAATTTTGTTTATACACTACAACCAATGATCGAATCTTTGGCCACCGACAACGGTGGATCCTTTCAAGGCTGAGTGTGGCTATTACCACACCAGCCCAACCCAAATTAATATAAAATATCTCCAATTTGGTGATAAAATCACATATGGTGCATTAGTTTATTAATTTATTAATTTCGGTCTTGGAACACAATCCGCATTTTCTCCGTGCTTTTTACACGACATCCATTTCAGTCAAGACGCGAGTATTGTTTGGACGACCTTTATTTAATCTTCGCATGGTTGGATCATGGCAAAGCTTTGGACCTTCATGCGGGGGCCAATAACTCTTGTCGTGGACTACTTTGAACCTTGTGTTGTAGATTGTGTATACACTTTCATATGTAAACACAGCTGGTATAAGGGTTCGATAATCATGATGAAAACTAGAACACGCAACTATAACATGAGAATAAGGCAAATGTAAAGCCTAAAATTTCCACAGTCACACTACCATGTCTGTAGGTCTACCTTGAATGTTCTCATCGGTCTTCCCTCCCTATAGTTGATTGTTTCACGGACAGAGAAAGTATACCTCTGTATGTCGAATTGATCAACACAGTGAGTGTTGGACTTAATCATAGATTCTTGAATCTCCTTTCAACAATGATCTGTGAATGGGTCACCAAAACCTACCCTTGCATATGCCTTTTGTGCTCTATTGGCAAATAGACACGCCAACCTATAGTAGGTTGATTAGACAAGAGCTGTGAAAGGGAGGTTGCGAATTCCCTTATAAATGTTGTTCCATGACTCGACAATATTAGTTGTCATATGACCCATCGTCGAGCCCTATCATGTGCCTGAGTCCATTTTTCTTTGGGTATATTGTCGAGCCAAGTTAATGCATGTTTGTTTGCCTCTCGAATTTCATTATGGCAGTATTCGAACGATAGTATGTTCATGGCAGGCCCTACATCGTTTGAAAGAAAAAAATCAAATATATTAAGTAATTAATATCATATGAAATGCCCAAAAATAAAAGTGTTTAATGTTTGTACCCATATTTGAAACTTTATCCTTAAGTTCTCGATCCTTGGTCGCCTTGAGAAAATTCTGTTGGATGTGCCGAATGCAGAACACATGAGTTGATCCACTTCCGTGCCAGCCATTTTTGGGGTTATTGAATGCATTTTTTTATAGATTCATGTCTATCAGAGATCACGCAAACATCTCGTCCTGGTGTGACGTGCTTTCTTAAATTTCTAAAAAAATAATAAAAAATTCCTCCTTTGTCTCACCTTCGACCAACGCAAAGACGATTGAAATTGTCTTGTTGTTCCCATCATGTGCAACTGCCAACAACAATGTCCCTTTGTACTTGCCGTACAACCACGTCCCATCGACGTGGATAACTAGTTTGCAAAATTTAAAGCCTTCGATGCAATGATGGAAAGCCCAAAAAAGACGGTGGAACTTTGTGGTCCCGTATGGGTTCAGTAGAGTTTTCAAGTCTGCGATGGTTCCTGGATTTGAGTTTTTCATGACCATTAACCATTGTGGTAGTTTTTCAAAAGATTTCTCTCAATTCTCGTAAATAGACTCGGGCGCCTTGTTCTTTGCCATCCATGCCTTTCTGTATGTGATTGTGTACTTAAACCCAACCATGTCTGTCATACCCCATTTTTGACCTAATTTTCTCATTTTTTACTCGTGTTTTAGACCGGAAATTTTTCGTCGTTCCAGACGAAGTTTCGGTAGAGAGGTATTTTAAAATACCTCATTTTTTGTTCTGAAGAGACAGTTTTAAGTCTTTTAATTATTATTATCTTGCTATTTTTATTTACTTATTATTATTTATTTATTATTGTTTTATTTTTATTTATTTATTATTATTTATCTTATTTAGTTTTTACTTATTGTTCTTTTAATTTTATTTAAGCATTTTTCGTTTTTTTATTTATTTTGCTAATTTCTTTTATGTCCAAGGTCCAATTGTCCATTTTACCCCTCTCAACACTTACCGGGCGTTTTTTGTCCGAAAAAATGTGTGCTCTACAGAGGTCATTTCCAGCCACCTCAACCCTAAAAGGGTCCCAATTTCCACAGTATAAGTACCCCTAATGATTGAGGCACTGGACCCAAGAAGAACAATTTCATGAAACCCTAGAAAAATTCCAGAAACGGCGCAAGGCATACAACAACCAAAACAAAATAAATTCCAGCAAAGGATATTTCAACAAACCAACACAAATAAATCATCAATACTTCCTCTTTTCAAAAAAACCCCACAAAATTCATTCTGAGTCACACACAACATATCAAACCCCAACATCACAATAACAAAATCCATAACAATAGAAACCCTTTCCAAAACTCGGAATCACACAACAACCATATAACAACTCCAATCGGACTCAAACATACAACCAACACTAGGTCGAATTCGGCCTACATCCACACAAACCCAGCCAAAGCATAACCAAATAGGCCAACTGAATATCTCCACCAATTCAAAAAACACTAAAGGTTGGTCTTTTTTTTTGTTTATTCAAAAGCTAGATCTAGGCGTTGTAGCATCCTTTTTTAGAAGAATAGATTCAAAAAAGAGCAGAGAAGAAAGAAAGGGAGAGAAAGAGCATTTTTTAAAAAAAAGGGGAAGTTTTAAAATTTCGGCACGACATCGCCACCGCTAAGGTGAAGCCACCGTGCCGACTCCGATTTGTCTCACCGGAGAAGAAGAAAAGGGGGCGGCTGTTTTTTTAAAAAGAGAGAAAGGGAGATTAAAGAGAGAAGTTAGAGAGAGGGATTGGGTTTTAAAATGATGTTTTTTCCTCTTAAAACATATTTATACATCTTGTTTATCTCTCGCGCGCTACCCACCACCCTTACCATACGCCTCCACATCTCTGACTATCAGATCTGGATCATACGATTCAAATCCGTCCCCTTTAACCCATGATCTGTTTTCCCTAAACCTAGACCGGAAATCACAAGCCCAATCCTTTCTTTTTCTGTTTATATATTTTGTTACTACTCATACCCCCCTTTCTACTTCTTTCACCCCTTTCTTATTTTTTTTACATACTCTTTTACTATTTGCTTTTTTACTTATTGTTTTTTTAAGCGCACATATTTGTGTGCAACATTACCTAGGACTTTTTAGTTTATTTTTTTATGCATTTATTAGCTTTAGTTTATTTTATTACACTTTTTATTTATTTTATTTTATTGTCTTTTTTTAATTTCTAAGCACACATACTTGTGTGCAACATTACTAGGTTTTTAGTTTATTTTTATTGCACTTTTTATTTATTTAGTTTTTAGTTTATTTACTTGCATTAGTTTAGCTTATTTTATTGCATTTTTTTTGTTTTATAGTTAGTTTAGTTTATTTGTTTTTATTTATTTATTTATCTAGTTTTATTTTATGCTTATTTAGGACCATAATCATCTCATGCATTTTTTATTTCTTTTTTTTTATTATTTAGCATATTTATTTCATGCTTTAGTCATCTCATGCATTTTATTTTGCTTTATTCCATTGCACTTGTAATTTTTATTTTATATCATTTGCTCTGTCATTTTTATTTAATTATTGTGATTTAGAATGTATTTAGGGACAAATGTAAATATAAATGAGAACCTTGCATTACATGCATATTTATTTATTCTGCTTTATGTCAAGGAAAATGGGACTTTTATTTTGGATCCAACATCCTTATAAAATACTTCGCGCTTTATTTTATTCCGTTACACTTAATTTTTTAAACTTTAAATAGAATAACCCAAAAAATCAAAAAAACATTCAAATATGCAAAACCTCACAAAAATCTTTTTTTCCTTAACAAACCTTAGATTTCAAACCAAGTGGTTCCTCCTTTTTTAATCAAACTTCAATCAATTTTAATCATATCTAGACTTTATTTTTCAATTAAAATCAATCAACTTCACACATTATTCTTTTATGTCATTTCGGCCTCTTATCTTCTCAAAAACATTTTCAAACTTTAAAATCAATCAAAACAAATCACTCGGCTTTTTACCCCGAACTACGTGATTTTGATCCCATTCGGGTACATAGGCAAAAGACGTTGTCTTTCCAAATCAACAAAAATACAAAGACATTTTCTTTCTTTATTTTCACACTTAGGCCTTATTTTACTAGCAAGTGATAATTTAGCACAAGATAAATAAAAACAAGAGGTTCCTTTAGAGTACTATAGACGTTTAGGGTGCTAATATCTTCCCTTTGCGTAACAAACCCCCGAACCTTTAATCCCTAAAAAACAGGGTTTATTCAAACTTTCCCCCTTTTCCTAGGAAAAAATAAAAGCTCGGTGGCGAACTCAAAATTGTGAGTCAATGCTAACCAATAGCTTGATATCCAAAACTCACCGCGACAACACCTATTACACCCCAACCCAACACATTTAACCAATTTCAAAACACTTTCCAATACCCACCACCCATGTATCCATCATTTCAAAATTCTCCTATTCGATTTGGAGGCTACCCCAAACCTAGCCACCGTAGTCAACATTCCCAGCATTCATTCACTTTCCAGGCAGAATCAAGCCACCGCTTCCACCAACCATCACCGAATGAAAGCTTTAACCTACCCCAACATACATGCAATCCTCCTTCCCATAATCATCGCAACAAACACAGTGGTCTCGACCACCAATACTCACAACGACACAGATTGGTGATGATGCAATGAACAGTATGTGGGCCTTTCGTCTTAATGAACCTCGTAGTGAGGAAAATGAAGAAGTAGTAGAAGAAGAAGAAAGGGGAGGACGAGGAGGAGCCACAACTACAGATAGCGCCACCCGGTCGACCTCAACGAAAAATCAAACCTGTTGGATGTGGTACTCATGGGCACAAAATTAGGAGAAGATAAATGTAATATATGTTTTAGGTTTGTAACAATGTTTCATTCTAATGTATTTTTGTTAAATGTTTAATAAAAAAAATCATTTTAGGTTGTTTTTTTAAATTCAAGAAATGTGGTACTTTTAATAAAAAAATGTAAAACCGCAAAAAAAAAAAAATACAAAATAAGCATAACTAAAAAAAAAAAATAGCTTGCTCGCTATTTCAAAGGAAGAGCAAAAAAAAATACTTAAAAAAATCTTGCTCGCCATTTTATTTAAAGAACATATGGGAATGTGCAGTAAAAAGCCTGCAAGTTTGCAGAGTTGAAAAAAGGGACATGCTCGCCAACCTAATTGAAGAACACGGGTACTTGTAACATTCATTTTGAACTAAGGGCAGACATATCAATTTTTTGGTGATAGGGGCAGAAAAAGAAAATAACTGCAAAAAACACCACTGTGGTGAGAAGCATCCACCATAGAAAAAAGGGCAGCCACCATTTTGGTGTATTAAACCTCTGAGTCTGTGATATTTCAATCGCATAACAACAATTTTATCGTTGCGCGAAAGTCCCCCATTGAGAACCATCCACCATGTTATGCCAAATACCCATGGCAATTGGATAGTCTCTTAAGACATGCAACATGGTTTCTTCGACACGCTGTTGTGCTTAGCTGCATCTTACCTAGTCTCTTATTTGTGAACAACCACACAAAACAACAAATTTTAGGTGCTTAGCCTTCCAAAATGCTAATTTGCTTTCACTCGCTCTTTAAGTAGATAAAATTTATCCTTTTAGGTACTTTTCCGGTGAGAGAGACACCCAAGTATTTTCCTAAATCTTTAGTCTCTTTACAACCCGAAATATTGACCATTAAAATCTTTATTGAATATTGAGACAAAAAAGTATATTGCTTTAATATTTATTGTTTTCAAATAAATGAAATTTTGAGACAATTCAAAAACATGGTATATGAATGAAAAGAAGATCATGTTTAAAATAGTAGATGCACGGAGAAATAAAAAAGCTATCTTCCAGATTAAATAAATCACATGACACATGATATCCTCAACTCCATACACACAAATTATGATGTGAGGTCAATGACTCCACACCATGTCTATTTTCTGTAATGGGTCAAAGAGCCGAGGGGTAATATAAGATATAGGAATGCAAACTCATAGAAATAGGAGAAAGGCAGAGAAATAAGGCATGAAATATGTGTAATGAATTTTTCCTTCTCTCTGATTATCTAGTCCCTCTCTTATACCTTATACTCTTTCTTCAAGTTCTTCTTTCTATTGTCTTTACTTGCAATTTGGTTGTTATTCCTCCATAGTTTTTATACACCGGGAGTTGGATTGATTGTGGGGTTAGTTAGGTGCATTTAGTTTGCACCACCAATTAGATGGGTTCAACTTGGACCATTCTTTTCATGGTTAGATTAGATTATACCACCAAATCTTGCTATGGTCCATCCACACCAAATCAAACTTATTAACTCCATCTCTCTCACTGCAACTCTCTCTCCTGAACCAAAAAGAACTCCTCACTTTTCCATTCTTCTCTCTCCTTTGAGCTTCTTCAACAATGGTGGTTTTTTTTTCTTTCCTCAACAATAGTTCAAAAAATGCAATCTATTTCTTTTTGTTCCTTCATCTTATTTAGCTTTGTGGTGTAACAGAAAGGAATCAATATATTGGATTAAATTTCAGAAACTTCCAGTTCATTGCTAGCTTGAGAATCATTATATTGACTAGCTTATGTTTCTAGAGATCAAACAATGGCAAGGATGTCTAAAATGGATGTTTATACTTCAATATTACTTTTTCTTTTTAGATTATATGTCTATGCATTACCCAGAACAAAAAACAAATTTCTTGTTGTTGATGAACCAAAAAAAAACAAATTATTAATTAACGATGAATCAAGGAAATTTTACATCCAATTAGATTACTTGAGTGCTTCCTGTCACAATTAGATTTTACCCTTTTAATTGAGTGCTAAAACCTCTGAGTTATACCATTACACATTTAATTTTACAATGGTTGGTGAAAGAAAAACATATTGTGAAAAACACCATAGAGAGCACGACGAGATGAAAGAAATAATGTTTGCAATGAGATAATGAGAGAGAAAGGGTTGATGGCTTGTATTTTGTGTGGGTGAACCATAATAAAATATGGTGGGATGGTCAAATCTAATGGTAAAAAAAAGTGGTCCAATTTGGACCAATACTTTAGGTGGTCCAAACTAAAATCACCCTTGGTTGTGATTATATTCAATCCAAATGCAACAATTGTCTTCATTACATTTTCTTTAGAACCTTTGGATTACCATATTAGAATAGATCACAAACACCTGATAATATATACTCCTAGAACAAGTCTTTCATAATCACAAAACTATGGGTACAATTCTTAAGCACACTCCTAATAATGTCGAAAGTGTTCTTCAGGTGTGCAAAATGTATGATCGGTCGTAACTGATAAGATGGTTACCTTTGATAAAGTCTTATCTTTACATTATTGGAAAAAGGGAAGGGGGTACAAATATAAAACTCCCACTGGTGCTAAGCAGCAATTTAAAACCTATATCAAACAGTATTTTTTTATGGGCCTTCCTAAAACCGTAAAAAAAAATGAAAAACACGTGTCAGACAAAAATATCTTGTCATCATTATCGAGAACCTTCTTTTCTTTACACCGCCTAACTAACTTAATCAATCTGGACCGTTGATACAGTTGTTACCAACTAATCCCAGCTGTTTATTTTCCCTATAACTCGCTTTATATAAACCGACATAAACCATTTCTCACATTCACCTAATTTTTACCGCGTGAATCGTTGAATCTCGATTTCGTTGAATCGTTGAAACTCTCTCTTTCGATCTCGATTTCTCTCACTGTGATTGTGAATCGAATAAGGTTAGCTAATTTTCTACTTTTGAATTTCAATTTCTATAATACCTCTATTTGAATTTCGTTTAATCGATTCTGTTGTTTTGAATTTCGTTTAATCGATTCTGTTGTTTTGAATTTCGTTTAATCGATTCTGTTGTTTTGAATTTCGTTTAATCGATTCTGTTGTTTTGAATTTCGTTTAATCGATTCTGTTGTTTTGTAGATCTCAGTGGATCTGTTGATTATCGAGGTTTTTTCCCCAAGTTTCGTTGCTACAGATGTGAGATTTGTGTTGAATCAGAGCAATTAACACGAAATTAGTTGCATAATTTCAGATTATTGTAACAATTCTTGAGGAAGTGATTATATTTTGTATCACATTCGAATTCAGAAATTTTTGGTTGATAGAGAGAAAAGAAGGTAGTTGTTGAGTTTGTGTGATATTTGTGAATGGATCTTTGCCATGTCAGGTGCGCTTGCATGGCAGATCCGAAAAAAGTTAATAAAATTGAAGTTATTTTGTTTCTAGAGGGAAGATAGAGAGATAGGTTTGGGGACAATTTTTTTTTATTTGCCCCGCCTCTCTCTCTTTCCCTCTGTTGTGTGTGTCTTGCCTTGTGCGTCTCTTTTTCTATTCTGCTGCTTTCCTTTACTTACTGTTATGCGCAACGCGTACTATTACAAGAATTTTAATTAACAAAAAACCTAATTGGACAAGCAATCCGCAACACGTTGAGGTATGGCTTCAATTGAACTTTAGATATGTTATTGATTACGCTCCATTTTGTTTACGACATGCATGCAATGTTTCCATCAATGAGTTATTTTATTATTTACATCTATATACTACGAAGCACGGACACAGACACAACACACACAAACACCTCTAGTAGAAATTTAATAAAGTGATATAATTGTAAATAATCACAAGTTTTGATGTCGTTGGCCTCTATCAGAAGGATCACAACAGAGTCTATAATATAAACTACCTCCGTCTCTATTTAAGACTGTCAAATAGCCGGTATTTAGAACAAATCACGCCAGTTCCAGGATCCGCTGTTTAGAACAAAGTGTAGTCAAATAGCCGCTAATGTAGTGTTATAGCATAGTGAAATTTGAGCTAATTGCATTTGTTCCACTATCTGCAATTGACAATTATCTTTGAATCTGCACAGTCGAATTGGCCCTGAATCATCTAAATTATCTTGCCGAAGAGGCTGGTGAATACAATAAATTAAAACACAATGCATTTATTTGTTGCCTCATGACCACTTGGACTGTGATACGTATAATCTCAACTTATTTGCCAATTTTATTTGATTTTTCCAGTACATATCTACATGGTTGTAATCATGTTTGATATCCGTATTCATTCAATACTATAACTGTCAACATGAAATGGCAGTTGGGAAGTACTGGATGGCATTTTGATTCTGTTATAAGCTGTTAGATGGAGTTGAACTAGTAATTGGGTTTCCTATGAATGTGGAATTGTATGAACCATTTGTATAAGGTGCCAAAGAGCTTACTTCCTGAAGAGTGCAGATTTTGTTGTAAAAAACTGTCTAGTGTATCCTCAAAGCTCTTGATGTAGTTTGTACTATTTCAAGCATTGTGCGACCTGGAATAGAACTTGTAGAGTAAAATTCGAAGACCTGATTGCTGCTAGAGGATGAAGGTTTCAGGACTGGTCTGCTCAACTCGTCCTACAGTTTTCTGAAGCAGAGAAGGTTGTTCGATGCTTTTTTTGGAGGTATAGGTTTCATCCTGAATGAGTTACAGCCGGCTCATGGCATTTGATCAAGTTTATATTAATTCTTGTTTACTCTCTTTGCAGAATTTGTTGGCGGTATATGTTCGTGTGAATTTCAATTGGCAAGATAAGAAGTCATGGATGCGTGACAAACATAATGTGAGTGAGGTATATACGCAACAACACAAGGTATCTGTGTTATATGGATCTTTGCCATTGCAGGTGCGCTTGCATGGCAGGTCCGAAAAAACTTAAATTGTTCCGAAAAAACTTAAATTGTTTTGATATGTTGGCTGTATATGTCCGTGTGAATTTCAATTGGTGAGATCAGAAGTCGTGGTTGTGTGAGATACATGTAATGTGAGTGTGAAGTATATACACAACCACACAAGATATCTGTGTTAAATGGATCTTTGCTATGTCAGGTGCGCTTGCATGGCAGGTCCGAAAAATCTTAATGAAGTTACAGTTATTTTGTTTTGAGAGGGGAGATAGGTTTGGGGACATTTTCTTTTTATCCCCGCCTCCCTCTCTGTTGTGTCTTGTTCTTTTTTTTTTCTTTTTTCTTTTTTTGTCTTATTACTTTCCTTTACTCTAATATTATGCTCCACCCATAAAATTTCAAGGATTCTAATAAACAAAACCTAATTCAACAAGCAATCGACAGCACATTTGAAGTACACAGTGCGATAACAAGGTACATGGTTATGTTGTTATGATAATATTTGTGGTTTATGACTAAAATTGAAGACCATGGCTGCAATTAAGATAGTCACGAACCACGAGCAATATTTTTATCATTGAGTTATTTTATTATTTACATCTAAGCATATTTTGTGATTTCTAGAAATAATTATTTCTAGAAATAATTGTTTTTTTACAGTGAAAGAATACATTAAGGATATGTATAGTACATTACGGATAAGTTTGAATTCAATCAAGCATAGTTTTGCAATTTTTTCTACTATAATAGCGTGTGCTTGATTTTGTAGTGATACACATTCTACTAGAATCTGATGAGAGCGAGATTACTGTCAATTCAATACTCTATGTTTACTCTAAATTTTGAGAATTTGATCAAGCTGTTGTTTTCTGCAATTTGCGATTGACAACACTAATATCTTTTCTTATCACTCAAAAGCATTAAATCTGTATGTAACAGACTTGAATTGGCATTGAGTTATCCAAATTATGCGACTGGGGAAGCAGTTAACTTACTCAATACAAACACAGATGTATTTTTTTGTTGATTCAAGAGCATTGATACACACATATGCGTGTACTCAACAGCTGACATGAAATGACTTTGAAACTGGTCGGCAAGTAGTCGTTGTATTATAAGCTGCTAGTTGGACTTGTGATTGGGCTTTTTGCGATGTGTCAGATGTTGAATGAAAGCTTGCTAGCTGATGATTGCAGATGGCTGTAAAAAACTGTATCTAAATGTATCTGCACTGTAGTTGTGTTGTTTGTGCTAACTGATAATGTGACCTAGAATAAAATTATTAAGTGAATTCCGAGGATCTGATTGCTACTGGAGGATTAAGGTTCCAGGGTGGGTTTCTACAACTTTGTCCTAAGTTTTGTGAAGCAGGGAGGGTCATTAGATGCTTTATTGGAGGTACTTGTTTTTGCCATGAATGATTGTTTCTAGTTCATGGCAGGCAGTGGATAGTTATATTAATTTAATTTTATTTGGTTTCTTTACAGTGGAGTTTTAAAGTTGCATATCTGCCTACTTCGCTATCAAGCCTCATTTTTTAGATGATGATTTGTTATTTGTTTTGGATGGCTCCATTTTTTTTATCAGGATGAATTCGTAAGTGTTTGAAAACCTTTTGTAACTGACGTTGTCTGATATTTTGCATGCTTTGGAAATTTTTTTTAGTCAGTAGAGAATGTTTTGCATGCTTTGGAAATTTTGTAATAGCATGTAACTTGATATCTTTGGTTTATATTGCATTTTTTTTAAATTTTTTTATCATCAACTTTAGCACTAGGTGAGTATTATGTGATATAGGTTGTCACTGATTTGGCTTCTTAGTATATTGTTCAAAACAAAATTGAATCTCATAAATCTAATATTTGCTAGTCTCCTCATTTCAATGCATTTTAGACAACGAATTTATCAAGTCACAAATTGGAAGAGCTCAATTAGCAAAAGCCAAATAGAGGGGGATATGACGGCTATGAAGCCAAATAGAGGGGGATATGACGGCTATGAAGCCACCAACAGCAATGGAAAAGAGATTTTAAGGTTGCTTTATATAAACGACCCCTTTAACCCGGGGGAGCAACCTCTCCCCTGTTCGTCATCGACAAGACTCCCTGAATAAGAATGACAGGTCTTTTCATTTCAACCTAGGTAAGTAAGGTAGGTTATGGATACTCTGATCATCTCACTGATAAACTAGTCATAACTTATGAAACATTTGAACACTAGTACTTGGAAAAATTTGGTCCCTTTAGGTTACTCTTTTAGATACAACGCTGAACATTAATTCCTTTC
>Ga0315915_1005278_pt1 | contig 16137 bp, 6 predicted proteins | sample MpolbnodulesMG_FD_207738 | JGI IMG/M metagenome (GOLD analysis project Ga0315915, IMG submission 207738) | Medicago polymorpha root nodule microbial communities from Los Angeles, California, United States - branched nodules | ecosystem: Host-associated > Plants > Roots > Nodule | place: USA... | reverse complement strand
CAATTGTTTCCATTTTTAAATCCTTAACAAGTGCCCTTAGGGCACTTGTTAGCATGACCCTTTATTTATTTGGACATGCTAATCTATTTAACGTATACGCGCATAGAGACACACACACACAGCTAGTCGCATGCACATCTAGTATGCACTAGGACGGAGCCTTTAGGCTGACTCTCCCGTCTTTTACTAGCTCAGGTTGTGATCTAGATTTAGTCCTTGTCCTCAACTCAGCAATGCGACTGTGCCACATTAGGTTTTAATCTATTTGGTTCTAGCCTTGAAAATGTTCTCCTGCATTTATTTATTACAATTCAATTGAAAAAGAAATAAGCACTGATTCATGATATTCTGTTCATGCTTTTGAATATCCAATCACCTCCCTTGTCTAATTACCTTTTTATGCTTCTCTATCTCTCTGTGCTTATGTGACATTTTTTATTTTCATTTTATGAATGGTTAATATGCAATCTGGTCCCAAGCAATTTTCTATCTTGGTCGATGGGAAAAATAAATTGAAACTCAAGATGTTGCTTTTTTGTTGTCACACCGTATTCACTCTCGGGTCCAAACCATTTCTGTTTCTATTTCTAAGCATTCTGTTCAAGCCAAACCAATGCACAAGACAATTTCCTCTAATTGGATTCCACAATGAGCTTCGTGTGACAGACAAAAGTACTCCCTAGCGGCTAGTAGTCACTAGATGGTGCCTTGGCATGCCCCTATAAATATGCCTGAATTTTCACATTTCACCAAGAAAGAATATATCTGCATAATACCTGGGAAGGTGGAAAGGTAAAAGGGGGTGGTGGGTAAGGGAACAAGGGAGAAAAAGGGTTGCATTAGGGAGGAAGTGACCCTTGACAGAAATGGTTGAGATAGCAGGCCAATAGAATAGATTTTTGCATCTGTTATCGTCTCAATGTATTTATCTCAATCATCTCATCACTTAACAAAATTCCTGAAATGGCGAGGGAGAAAACTAATAATGATAGGAACTCAATACACCTATTCTATTGGGAACCGAAACTGAAATAGGTGTATTTGTCTAAAAAGTTATTTATGCCACCAAATTTAGATAATGCTGCAAAAGGTTGTAACACTATTGAGGACTATAATTGGGTTGTAACCTATTTATGCCACCGAAAACTGATTCACTGTTATTTATATGTTCTTCAGTATTGCTTGTTTAATGTCTTTCAGGTCTGGGAGATTGTATATTCAAAGGATGGATCTGTCAAAGAAGTTTCAAACGTTATGCAGCTTAAGGGGCATAAGGTTTAACTTTAACACTACTATTTTTGAGTGATTTTGACTTCTAATTAAGCCTGATTTTGACATGATGAATAGGTTTTGCAAGTAAAAAAAAAGTTAAATATATTTTCCATCAAATGCATTATATTTTCAATTATGTGGGTTATAGGTATATTATATGTTTGTTTTCATGCATTTTATTTTAAAACGGCTAAGATTTGCTTTCTTAAACAAGAACATCTTATCTTACCCTGTACAAAAGTGAGGTGGGATATTGTGAGACCGATTTCTTTAAAACAAATCAAGTAGAATAGATGGCTTTGCATAAATTGTAAAGTTATACCTGGAGAGAGCTTCACTACCTCTGAAGCACGGACACCTCTGGCATTAGGTGTGTCCTGGGGTCCGACAAGTGTCCCAAAAAAAAATTCTTCTCCGCTTCAACACACTTCACTCCTTAGACACCTCTCGAACACTTCTATGGGAGTTAAAGACGTGTCGAAGTAGTGATGATCGATGATGCGGACATGGACATTAAATTTGATAGCATTATTTTTAGCTCTTTAGTTAAGTACACGGATAAATGGAGGTGAAAAAATTGTCATATTTTGTGTAAGAACTTTTTTGTAATGAACCAAGTTGCTTAATTTAGATCTACACCTATATTTTAATTCTCAATTTAGATTTTTTTTTATAGATAATGTTCATATTTTGTTCAATTATATTAAATATATATCCTGTTCAAAAAAATTATATTAAATATATGTGTCGGTGTCCTATATTCTTAAAATTAGCAGTGTCGACGTTTCAGGTGTCTGTGCTTCATAGTTCACTAACCATCACACTAACTTGGTTATGGGTGTATGAGTTGAGAGAGTAAATAAAAATGATCATGCTAGGGTTTGAATGATCAAATGGTTGCATTTTGAGATTTTTAAATAAAGGAGCTTTTAGAAAAGGGTTTTGGATGAGGGTGTTTGGAGGCACAAAAACTGCTAAGGTTTCAAGCTACTTAGAGAATCTAGGGGCTTCTGACCAAAGTGTGAAGGTTTTTTAGGGGAGTACACAAGTGAAAACATAAAGTTAAGCTTCGTAAGAAGTGTTCTAACATGATTGGTCTTAGATAATGTCGAAGAAATGAAGAAGCTCTTTATTCCGTATCTATTAGAATAAAGGTTACATAAAGTTGCAAATATTATAGGCAGAATAAACTCATAAACCATGGGAAATACAAGGGAGACGATACTCACGCTTATGAAAATTACTTAATCACGTTTTAGAAAATTATTTAATTTTATGCCAGAATCTTCTTCCATGGAAGCAATATAATTGCTACAATGTTTTGACTGCTTTGACCTTATTATAAATTTCTTCAAGTTCTAAATCAAATGTATTCAGTAGTATGACTAAATTTGTTTACGAACATACTCCTTTCTTCACGCAGTGACATTGTTTAACTTCCTCTAGAAAATGAGACAATTTGTTTGCGAACATACTCCTTTCTTCATGAGGTCTTCATTGTAATCCTATGATTTGATGTGATCAATGATTTTATTACTTCTCTTTGACCTTATTATAAATTTCTTCAAGTTCTAAATCAAATGTATTCAGTAGTATGACTAAATTTGTTTACGAACATACTCCTTTCTTCACACAGTGACATTGTTTAACTTCCTCTAGAAAATGAGACAATTTGTTTGCGAACATACTCCTTTCTTCATGAGGTCTTCATTGTAATCCTATGATTTGATGTGATCAATGATTTTATTACTTCTCTTTGTTCAGAGTGCTGTGACTTGGTTATGCTTTTCTCCAAACTCTGAGCAAATAATCACTGCATCCAAGGACGGTTCCTTAAGAATATGGAATATCAATGGTAAGCAAAGTTTGAAGATAATTATTTTTCACTCGTCAAATTGGTTTTATTTTCTGTCAAAATCCCATGCCCACCCAGTAACCTGCAGTGCAAAATAGTTTAAACGTTGACAAAAGATATAAAATATTGCTAATGAAGAATTCAAAGTTGTACTTCCATGCGATTTTATAGCTGAAAATGGACTCTTTTTTTTCCACATTACTTATTTTCACTGGCCATAGTTCAAGAAACATATGTTATTGGATTGATTAATATGTCCTCTCCCTCGTGGGGTTGAGGCAAGGGTTGAGATTCTTATAGAAATGTTCATAATTCATTTGTGCCACCTGAGGGGATAGGTTATTAATTATGTCATTTCCTCTCACTGTACTTGTCTCTGTATCTTGAAGTTCGCTATCATATGGATGAGGATCCAAAGACACTGAAGGTGTTCCCAATTCCTCTTCGTGACTCTACTGGTACTACACTGCACTATGATCGCCTCAGTATTTCACCTGATGGAAAAATTTTGGCTGCAACGCATGGTTCCACATTGCAGTGGTTAAGTGTCGAGACTGGAAAGGTTTTGGATACAGCCGAAAAAGCCCATGATGGTATGCCTAAGAATCAAATCTTTTTTATTTCCTACCAATTGCAATTAAAAAAATCAAATAATTTTCCATTTACGACCTACTCGTTGATTATTTCCTTCACTTGCAGGTGACATTACAGGCATTGCATGGGGGCCTAAAGCTATTCCTATGGGTAAAGATGCTAATATTTCTCTACTCCTTTTTTATTTTTCATGTAATTTATTGCTCCCAACTATTTTTGTTAAATGTTGGGGCTAAACAACAAATAAATACATAAGGACAATTTTGAGCCGTGGGTAGGATCAGTTCAAATGAATGTTGTGCCAAATCTGGTTCATGTAGTTTGTCTTTGCTAAGCAGTGTTAGAAGATAATACAAAATTTTGTTGATAACCTTACGGTTAATATGATTTTAAATGAATGTGTTTATATCTCCATCACAATCATGCCTAGAATGTATCGCATACAAACCAGCATGTAATTTTTCCGTATTAAACACTGTTGCCTTTTGCAGGAAATGAAAAAGTCTTGGTTTTAGCGACAGCTAGTGGTGACAAGAAAGTGAAATTGTGGGCAGCCCCATCGTGAACTACTAGTGCCACATATGCTACTGCTGACACATGCTAAAAGTGTTGCTTCAAATGTTTTCAACTATGCTCTCTTCTTCTCTTTGTTTCAGTCCTTTCACAAAAGCTGCACGGTATCATGGAAAAAGATGAATGATAAATTAGAATGAGCTGAAAACAAGATTAATCCTTATGGTGCTGCTTTGACTCTGATCTTATCGAATTTTTGTGACTTATGAGTTGTACAAACATAGATGGTGTTGTTGGTTTTGAATTTTGTTTGTGCTTGACTTCTAAATAGCCAGAATTAAACGATGATGTAATGCGAGAATAGAGTATTAGTAACTTTGGAAGAGGAAATATTGGACATGTTGCTAGTTCTTGTACAATGTACTTCATTTAAAAACTTTTTTCATATTTATTTACTGTACCATGGTGATTGGTGAGGGCATTATTCCTTTCAATTTTCAAGTCATGAAATGCAAGTATTGGTTGCATAGGCAAATAACCGGAAATCTTGGTTTTAACTACAAATACTTAAATCAGATGACAAGAATTGCAATGAAATTCACTGCATACATGAGTGTTTTATGCTCAAAGCCACCCAGAGGAGCTATTAGTTCTTTGATTTTACATAATGAATTGATTTTTTTTTTTGAAAAAGTTATGTTTATTTTGACATTTGTTTTTGTTAATGATATTTTCTGAAAAATAAATTTTAGAAAACTGAATTTTGTTTTGGTAATGATGTAACCTTATTTTCAAAAACTAGATGTAGCTGTTTATACAAATTTCATGGGTTCTACAGTTGAAATTATTATTTTCTCAAAAGTTGAGCCTTTAATTTAATTTTGTACATTGCACAAATCGATTAAGTAGCTGAAACGGCATTTTGGGTGACGCGCACTTAACAAATGCACTTTTTCGGCATGGAATGATGTGGAAAATAGTTTTAAAAAAATAAGTTTTGAAAAAGAGCAGCGCCCACCGTGGGGCTCGAACCCACGACCACAAGGTTAAGAGCCTTGCGCTCTACCAACTGAGCTAGACGGGCTTGTTGATATATCTCATGTTACAACCATTTTATACCTATACAAAGCAAAGATATGGTGTGATTTTTATAATCAAACTTGTTAGATATATCTGGAGGATTGGAGAGAAATAAAATGTCAAAATGGAAAAGGGGTACGACACTGGCCGACAAAGATTATATCTTAAACATACTTTTGTTTGGGGTTTCTTATTTTTTGTAAGATTTCTATCAATTTGAGAGTATATAGTGGTAAAGGTGTAACAGTTCAGTTTAGTTTAACTTTTAATCAAAATAGTATTAAAATCAACCAAATCTACGACGGTTTGGTTCAGTTTTTAACGTTTATTAGAAGTGAAATCGTATCAAACTACATTATAATCTATTCGCCTGAAAATACAATTAGTTTTTTCTTCAATATTCCATGTTCATCTTACCATGTATACGACATACTGAACCATAATCACAACAATCTAATGATTCTTATTTCATACTGCATGTTAGCAATCACAACAATCTAATGAGAAGAGAAACAGAACGAATAAGAAGACAAGGGCATTGGTGTATTTGAATATGGGTTAAGTCTAAGTGACAATAAGTAATGTGAGTAACTAGTAAAGGGTCATGCTAACTTGTGCTCTAAGGGTACATGTTAAGGAACCCAAAAAGAGCAACTTTACATTGAAAAACATAATATTTTAACTTTTAAGAAGTTGAATGCATGACTTTTGATACATATATTTCTATAATGAGTTCTTTAACATGTGCCCTTGAGGGCACAAGTTAGTATTTACCAATAGTAAAATGGTGTATTTTAAAATATAAGTGACAAGTTAGTAAGCCAACGGTTTGTTTCATCATTTCATTAGATTTTAAAATTGAAAACCGAGAATTGGTCCAACCCATTTAAGTTTCTTTCGGTTGGTTCAACTTTTTAACCGAATTAGAAAAGATCGTGTAACTTTCAGTTTGGTTTTTTGGTTAGTCGGTTTCATCGATTTTATCTAAACTACTTGCAACCCTAAATATATAGCGATCTATTGGTGGTTTAAACTTAATACAAAACTATTGTTAGTATTAGGATAGAGATAGGTAGGGTCGGGCTTGATTTTGCAAGGCCTAAGTCTAGCCTCTCAAAAAATTTAAAACCTACTTCTGGTATGTAGCATGTCATAATCATGTTTTTTAGGTTTAAGTCTGGCCTTTCAAAAGTTTGGTATGACTGGTTAACCTCTTTAAAAGCCTATTTCTTATTAATATATTTAAATGAATAATTTTATCTATATTTAATAGACTAAGGAACTAATAGACCAATAAGATTAAACTCTCTTTTGATATTTAACATGACATTTAGAGAACTTGACTATGCATGTTATACCATATTTCAGTTCTAGTTTATAATAATACATTCAAATATGTGAAAAATTTCTGTTTATAAGCTTAAATTACTGAAAAAAGTTAACAAATTTATAATTTAATCCAAAGTGAAAATTGAATATAATAATAGAAAGAAAAATATTGTTCATATCTTCTTAAGTAAATCAACTAGGTAGGCCTAAAAAATTGGTTTTTTTTACCTATGATGTAACCTTTTTAGCTAAATATGTTTTAAAAAAAGATCTTAGTCTTCTTTACTTAGAGAAAAGTTTGACCTATACCTGTAGGATAGGACGTAGGTCCGTGTCAGTTGATCTGACTATACTTACCGCTTGTTAGTACAACTTAAATTTGAAACAGTTTAAGCAGTTTTAAAGTTATGGTAATTTTAAATTAGATTATTTAAATGATGTTAATCTCTTCTAGAACCCAACCAAAGAAAAGGAGAATCTCTAAAACATTTATGCATGTACAAATTAAGTTAGGTAATTTCATCAGACTACCAACACATGTCTTATCTTAAGTTTAATCGTGATATCACCGTGGCTAAGACAATGCTACCATGGTCTATTTAGCCGTGGCTAAAGTTGGACTTGACCGTGGCCAATATTTTGCCACGCCCCTTTTTTCAACGGTTTACAGAACCGTGGCAAACTCAACTTTGCCACAGTTATGGATTTGTTTTGCCACGGTTTTGACCGTGGTTAAAAGTCGTTTTTTTGGTAGTGTATTATTTTACCAGCTTTAAACAATCATTATTCAAGTTATATATAGAGTACATAACACTTTTAGACAACCGAAGTATAGAAAACATCAATCCTTCATTGGGAAAATTTAAACAACATTTAGTCTTGTCCTGGCAGGAAGCTTTTGAACAACTTTGAGTCTCACAAACATGTGATAAATAAAATGAAGGCTTAATAGCAGTTTTAGCCCCCTAACTTTTCCAAAGTTGCGATTTTGGCCCCCTAAAAAAAACTACAAAACCGCCCCCTAAGTTTTGCAATTGTGGCAGTTTTGGCCCCCCAAGGCAAAATAAAAAATAAAAAAATAACATGTGACACCTCACTTAGAGTGCCAAGTCAGCATAGACCGAGTCAAAATTGGCCTTGGGGGCCAAAACTGCCACAAGTGCAAAATTTAGGGGGCGATTTTGTATTTTTTTCTTAGGGGACCAAAATCGCAACTTTGAAAAAGTTAGGGAGTTAAAACTGCTATTAAGCCTAAAATAAATATCCGGTTAAGCTTCTCCATAGAAAGAAGTGAAATTATCCAAGTGACATAGTTAGCAAAGTGCCAATTATTAATTTATTTTTTAAGATGGCAATTGCCAATTATTAGCAAACTAACTAAATTATTCAACTAAGCAACCATTTATTATGCATGGTAAATTGGTAATATAGAGAAATCTAAAACAGATACAGTAACTTTGGGCAACCATATATTACGAGTAATTATTCAACAAACTAAATTATTCAACCAATCAATCATATATTATGAGGCCAAGTTCCTTGAGAGCATCAAATAGCTAGTCCACCTTGTAATTTTGGGAGTTGAAAGTGCATGTAGTCGTACATCCTCTTTTTGTATTGGTACCCCTGCAAATATATAAGTTAAATTTAAAGTATAAGAAAATAAATAAATAATGTATTGGTACCCCTGCAAATATATAAGTTAAATTTAAAGTATAAGAAAATAAATAAATAAAATAGAAGATGATTGTTACCTTTTGTGTCCCATAAATGTAATCACAATAGGTAAATACTGAGGCAAAGTTGCCCTGACTTCTTCCACCAACATAATGATGGTAGTCATGGTATGCAGGACCTCCATAAAATGGTATATACTTTGTAGGACTCCAAGGTAATTCATACCTATAAATATTAACATGTTACAAGATGGCTAAAATTTAGGTCATAAAAAAAAGGCTAAGATGTATGAAAAAGCTAATGAGAATTCAATCGAGAAATAAGAAATGCACAATGCAAAATGGCATGTGTCGGTCAACAACGCCTTTGACACATGGTTTCAAATTTAAAGTAGCTTCAAAATTTGAAAAAATAAAATAAAATTTATACCTACAGGAAAATCAGTCACTAAATATCATTTTTCCGTAGGTAAAGGTCTGGAAAACCACAATTTTCCTGTCAATTATCCATTGTTTACAACTTACAAGTAAATGTTTATTTGTATGTAGGTAAAAGTCATGTTTGAATCATTGATTATATATTTAACTATAACTTAATTGTTTGTCATTGTAAGCAGTGGCGGAGCCAGGATTATTGTAAAGCCCGGACAAAAAGAATTTGCAACACATTTATAGGGGTTTACATAAGAAATTGCAAGCAAATAATAAAAAATCTAAAGAAATTGCCCAATTTATAGGGGTTTATATAGGAAATTCATCGGGATTTACATAAGAAATTGCAAAAAATTTGGGCCGGAGCCCGGGCGGGTACCCGAGGTCGCCGGGTCATAGAACCGCCCATGACTGTAAGCACTGTTGGACTTCTTTTCAATTCTTTTTAAATGACAATTGTCAAGATTATAACGGATCCTCTGAATTGTCGAAGATGACCATGATGACAGTGGGGATTGACTCAACGACACTCCCACCAACATAATGTTGGTAGTCATGGTGACCTTCGTGAAATGGTGTATACTTTGTACGTAGGACTCCAAGACAATTCATACCTATACATAACATGTTACAAGATCCTAGGATTTAGGTCATAAAAAAAAGGCTAAGATTTTAAATGTGTGTGTGAAAATGTTAGTGAAAAATCAAACGAGAGAAAATAAATACATAATGTAAAATGACAAATATTAGTATCGTTAGTTTTTACGTTGACAGTGGAGATCGAATCGTTGACCTCCTTATCGGTCCACCTCCACCGCTGCAACCAAAATCATCTTTATATCCCATATATGCATTTTCAGTAATATTAGAATAATTTAATCACAATAATAATGAATATATTTATATTGTTACTTGATCAAACTCTTACCCACTATGCGTCTCAATGGCTTCTAGCTGTCGCAAAATGAACCATAACCAATAGGTTGTTATGTGCCCTGGAACAAGTGCTGGTCCAAGAAATGCAGGGAAACCTAGTATCAAAATCTCAGACCAATGGGCATAAGGTGCTGCAAGTGCAATAGGTGTTTTGTATTCATGATGAACCTTGTGGATATTATCAAATGCCCATTGGATATGGAGCATCCTATGGAACCAGTAATTTACATAATCTTCAATAATAACGTAAACTACTAAGTGCCAAAACAACTCCCAGCCAGATGGCAATGGCAAACCTGCTCTGATCCCAAGCCACTGAACAAAATTTATGGTAAAAAAATAATAAATCCGCAGTCAATATTTATCACATTTAATAATGAAAACCATAAAATTGCAAATTAAACATATTTGACAAACTATGCATAACTAAAGAGAATGGAAAGAAAAAAAAATGCAACACATTGTTTTGGCGAGTCAAAGATTGCTTAGGGATAAATAAGAGAGCAAGGGCTTGTTTTGTCTAAGAGAGTAAGAAAGGGATGTGACAATCTATTATATTTTATCATAATCATGGTTAATTTGCCAATTTGACATACTATATCTTGGTGGAGGGTGGTTCCATGAGTGTATTTTGAAAAAGGTTGGGAATGGTAGGAACACTTTCTTCTAGACAGAACCATGGGTAAGAGGGGTTCCTTTGTCAGTGAGGCTTAGGCGGTTATATGATTTATCGGTCAATAAGCCATGTACGTGTATGATATATTTGTGTTCGGATGGGAGGAAGGTGGTGAGGCCTGAAAGCGACGGAGGCACTGGGAGGAGGAGATGGTAGGGGAATGTTATATTGATTTTTGTTTAATCGTAGTTATGATATCAATATAATGTTTTTTTTTAACTTTAACATACTTTTATTTTTTGAATTTCATTTCATTAACTACAATTAATAATAAAAAATGAATTATATTAATTTTAGTACTAAAATCGATATAACTAATTATTTCTTTAAGAATCGCCTAAAATTCAAATGTGACAATGAAAATGAGACATGAATAAACATCTCACCGTAACACGACAACACACATTCAATTCATTCAATTATGCTCAAATCAATTATTCATTTGTTTTGGTCAATAGAGTACTTTTTTTCCTTAAAAAAAGTACTTGTTTTTTTGAAGGGCCGTAGTACTGTTCTTTAAATTCTGGTTGGGGGCAGTTGTATAGAATAGATGATAGGTGGTGGTGCTCTGAATAATTATTATTGTTTACACTTGTAGTGTATGCGTTTAGCCACCATACTGAATTACTGATTAACAAAATAAACTGTATTACTTGTTTTGTCATAAAGCAATAGACAAAAATAGGTATGGCCAACAATTTTATTTTTTTTTAATTTGATATCATCATTAATTTCTCAGTGTTAAACTGTGGACCTTTGTAAAATTGGAATAAATCTCTTATCATCGTATAGAAGTTCTCTTAAGTGCTCTTAAAAAATTATTACACCCATATATCATCATTATTTCTTAAGTCACATATTTAAATACTTTTACCAGTTGGGAAGAATTTGTTTGACATTCGTAAGATCATCTCTAATGGATGATGCTTGCCTCTTTAAGCATTAGTAGCCAACAGAGGAGAATGTATTATAAGTGTATGTGGACTGTGGAGAGTGTTCAACTAAGCTCTCGAGGTCTCATAATATTTTAATATTAAAATGTAATTATATAAAGTTATTGATATATCAAGAAAAATTTGTAAACGAGTGATGTGTTCATGTAGAACTCACTTTTGTTAAACAATGAATGAATCTGTCGTGAATATGCTCTAAATGGGTTTCATTTTCTACGTGAATATTTGATGCATTTTAAATGGTTTTCAATCAATCAATCATAATCATAATCATTCTTTCAAAAAATCAATCATAATCATAAAAGGACATTTTCATCTTTCATGACAACTCTCCTACCTCAACATGCATATTGATAGCTGCTTCTCATAACAAATTAATGAGCTGTGTTATTTGAACATTCATATATGTGATAACTTTTGTAACAACTAAAATTTTACAAAGGAAATGAGATATTGACACAAAAACCAAAGCAATATAAAGAGAAAGTAAAAATATAATGTGAGTATGAGAGAGAAAGTTGTCACAAAAGTTGTAAAAAATGGTTGTTCATATACCATTTCTCCAAATTAATACTCCTGATCAAATTTTGTTAGATGTTTGTTTTTTTTTTTAATCGGCTAATATTATTAATGCTAACATGTGCAAGACGTGTCTGGTTCTGCAGATACATCAATTTGAAAAAGTAAAGAGAAGTACATCTCAAAATCACTTTTATTACTATTTTCTGTTATATTCATTGTTAAATTTTACTTTATAATTCTTGTAATTAACTAATCATATTTTTCTGTCATTTTTTTTAAGAATTAAATATGTTTTTTATCCTTATAAATATGTCAATTTTTTATTTTTGTCACTCTAATTTTCTATTTTATTTTTAGTCCTCCAAAAAATTTCCATCTTTACTTTTGGTCACTCCTTTTAAGTAAGCTCATATGTAGAATTCATATTTTTGAATAAAATTTGACAAAAAATTCATAATATTATAGGAATCTCTCCAAAAAAAATAAATTTTTTTAACAAAATATGAATTTATATATTTTTGGCGGTTAAAAATTCATATTTAATTTATATTTTGTTAAAAAATTCTAAATTTTTTGGGAGAGATTTTTACAATATTCTACAAATTTCTACATAATTTCATTAACAAATACAAAATTTGACTTAAAAGTAAGGATCAAAAGTAGTGATTGAAAATTTTATAGGGACTAAAAGTTGAAGCAAAACTTTAGACGGACTAAAACGAAAAATTGGTATATTTATAAGGATCAAAAACATATTTAACCCTTTTTTTTTAACAAATATGTTTCTAACATTATTAACTAAATTATATCATTAAACTGTACTACACTGAACCATAAAAACCACAAATTATACCCAATTCAATTAATCAAACTTTATTTAAAAACCGGTTTTAGCTTCTTTTGAACTCTCTAACAAATTTATTTTACAATTTTTTAAACAATGTAGTTCTTTTTAGAAAAAAATACAAATTTATAAACAAAACAAATTTATATATACTTACATTTAGACGGACAATCGTATAAATTATAAATAATATTTTTTTATGGAATATAGATTTTGATTAAAATTTTACTAAAAAAAAAGATTTTGATTAAAATTATATGTATAGATGTTTGTGATGTATTGTAACAAATCATGTTTATTTTTTTCAATTACACAATAATATAGAAAATATAGTATACTCTTATCTTTTTCAATGACACCAACAAATATAACATCATTATAAGAAAATTTGTTTAAGGATATAATTGAAATAATGAAAGATTTAGCCCAAAATCTTTTATTCCTTCGTATATTTTTAAGATAATATTCTTGTAGTATGATAGTTCCTATTTTAATGAGATTCAACTATTTTTTTAATTGATAATTGATAATTTATATATAGTATTTTTTTGTCAAGTAGCCTAGTTGTTAATAATCACCTTTTAAGGTGAATAAGTGGGGTGTCCGGTGTTTGAACCTCGGTCCTGCATATAACAAAATGGCATGATTGAGACAAAACCAACCAAGTTATGTTCATTGAGACAAAACCAAATCACCTTTTAAGGTGAATAAGTGAGGTGTCCGGTGTTTGAACCTCGATCCTGCATATAACAAAATGGCATGACTGAGACAAAACCAACCAAGTTATGTTCATTGAGATAAAACCAAGTGAATTATGTTCACGAGGACAAAATCAAAAGGGCATGACAGAGAGTTGAACACTCCTTGTTAAATATAGTGTGTGTGTACACACAAGATAAATTATTGCAACATAAGTTAGGTTGGTATAGTGATAAATTGAAGTTGCTTTAAGGCCTTGGTTTCAACTCCTAGGTTAGATTTTTTTTATTAAATTATAAAGGTTGTTAATATTCTTTAAAATATGATTTTAATTAATTAAAAAATAATTGGCAGCTACTACCTCACCTTCATCGGAGCTCCATTGTGCTGCCAGAAGTTTGTCTTATGCCACGGTGGTGGTCGCCGAAGCTCCACCGTAAACCACCACCTTCTCTTTTATAATCACAAATTATTCATTTAAGTTATTAATATGATGGTTATTTAAATAAAAGTTTTTTCACTGAATCAGGAGAAAGGACATGCATCAACGAGAAGCAACGACAACCCAACTAGGTTGGCACCCCGATGCACCCCCATTTTATGCTGCCAAACTCAAAAATATTATTAAAAAAGGGGGAAAATATGTGCAATAGGGGGGATTAGGCCAAAACCCTCCAAGATAAAGAAGAAACAAAACAAAACAAACAGAAACAAACAATCAACCGCCTAAGGAAGCCTAAACCGAGGCATGCCACAACGGTCCAAGAAAAAATCCTCCCGAAGCTCTGGCGGTAAAATCGACAGCCAAATCTCGTCCTAGGTCGAGTGTCCCAATCTCGCTAACTGATCAGCACAACAATTGCCTTCACGGAAAATATGGGAAGAGATAACCTGAATACCAAGAGAGCAAGCATTTTCCCAACGATTCCAAAGCAAAACCGGAACCAACGACAGATTTTTGAAGACCAAGAGGGCGCTAGTATAATCGCTTTCTAACCAAAGATTTCCCACCCATGAAGGGCGGCATACTCCAAAGCCAGGATAAAAGCATGAACTTCAACAGTAAAAATAGAACAAGTTCCCAAGTTGCAAGTGAAGGCGCCTAAAAAATAGCATAAATGATCGCGAAACAAACCCCCACAAGCGCCGAAATTATATTAAACATTTATAAATGGATGAAGAAAAAAATATAAGAAAAAAACATCTCGAAAAAATATATGAAAAAAGCTTGTTTTCATAAAAAAAGAAAAATACAATTCAAAAATATTAAACTGGTTTCAGACTAGTTATGAACTGAACTAAATTGTTTTCAAAAATAAAATATTTTTTAAGTGTTTTTTAAAATCTTAACTGAATTATTAACTGGTTCATTTCATTTTATGCATCATGAACATCCCTAGATGTCAGATGTTTGGCTGGTTGGGTGTCATTGGTGCATACCCTTGATGAAATCATTGATTAATACACAATTCATTTATTTTGGATTGATCGGATAAAGAAATGTGGGTGAAATTGTTTTTCTACAATTGATTACTTAAATACATCCAAACATAAATTATTGTATATTTGATTCATTTTTATTAAGAATCAATTTTACAAAATTCATCCACTGAAAGTCAATTTTTACTATCAAACATCAATAATGATATTGAAACACAAAGGAGATGGTTAGCTCAACTAGTTTTAGTTAAAAGTAAATGAGTTTGAGGTCTTTGATTCAATTACATATAATGAGTAAATACTTAATCTATAAATTAACCACTAACATTTGTTGTTAAATTATCGTTAAAAAAATGTCATTGAAACACAAAAAGTAAAAAACAATACGACCTCTAGGTACTATTTACAGTATTTATACGGTAAATAATACTTTTTTGTCAATTTTTTTTTTTTGACAAATTGTCAATTGTTTTTTGTTATAGAAAAGAATTTGTGTAACATAAAAATTGAATTGTGTTATTAATTATTTGATTACTTTATTCACATAGATCTATGTATTTATGGCAAAATTAGGAAATTATGTTAAGCCAATTCTACAATATTACAAGTGAGATAAATCTTCCATAATACACAAACACGTTTTTATAGTTGAATCCATAATCTTAAGATTGGATCAAATTTGATATGAGATGATTTAATGATTCAGTGATAAAAATCTACTTGTACATGTCACGGTCTCTTAAGTGGTCCTTTTGTACTAATCATTGGTTGGGGATGACTCTTTGTCCGGTCTCTATCCTAGTGGCGTTCAAAACCAAACAAATTCAATAGAAAAACCATAAACCGAACCAACCCAAATCGAAACTGCAAAAATCTGCATTTGGTTCGGATGTAATCAGATCATTTTCTTACTCAACCGCATGGTTTGGTTTGGTTTGCGGTTTTCATTTTACCAACCAAACGAAACCACAACATAAGAAAAATATTAATTAAACATATGTGAGCTAGACAAATACTCATATAAACTCAATGGAAATTTTAATAAAATTTTTCTCTTGTTAAGTTCATTCTCTTCTTTTTATTTCAAAAACGTATTTATATACTACTTGAACTTTAGAAAAAGGTAAAATTTTAGTCATTTTCATTTCTTACAAAATAGAAATAGTTTTTGTCCACGTTTTTAACTTGGTCTATGTTGTTGAAAACATTGAAAAATGAAAATTAAATTGTAATGTTTGATGAAGTTTAAAACATTGTTGAAAATATGTTGTGTTTCATCTTTTTAACTTGATTTTAATGTTGAAAACAAAAAATTA
>Ga0315915_1005277_pt1 | contig 16145 bp, 10 predicted proteins | sample MpolbnodulesMG_FD_207738 | JGI IMG/M metagenome (GOLD analysis project Ga0315915, IMG submission 207738) | Medicago polymorpha root nodule microbial communities from Los Angeles, California, United States - branched nodules | ecosystem: Host-associated > Plants > Roots > Nodule | place: USA... | reverse complement strand
AAACTTCATAGTAGTTCTTGTTGTTGAATTGTTTTGATGATTTTTGACTATTTGAGTGAAATTCATGAATTGGTGTGTGGTTGTTGTTGAAACATGTTTGAATTCACTTCATTGATGTTTGTTGGGGGGCAATTTGTTACCCTATATTTTCGACAGGCTACGATAAATGCAGTTAATGAAGTTTGACTCAAGTTTTGAAGAAATTTAATGAGTTCGATTCACAAGTTGGATAAAATTTATGGACTTACAAAGATTTTCCATTTTATGGTGATGGTTCGACAAGCAAGCGAGAGTCGAAGAGAAGTTGGTGCTAGATAAAGAATCTAAGCAATGATTACTGTCAAATGATGTCATTTGAAATTCAAATCAAAGAGATGTCTGTAGTAGTTATTAGCAGTTACATTCGTCCGTTTCTGTGTAGGTAATAATTCAATCATACAGAAAACTTATACTCAAACTATCCGCATTCAGAGAGAAACGAGTAACAAGTCACAATGTATGAATTTGTGTACCAATTTTCATTCAATCAATGCAATTTACGTTTATTTCTTTAAATTCCAATGCAATTTACTTGTTTTGTTCAAGCAATTTACTTTATTCCTTTGAAGATAATCTCGACGGGTTCAGCCTTTGTTGGATTCGACGATTATATTCATACTTTGCATAACAATATCAATAACATTCATCATTTTCTGGAAAATAACAATCACAATATGTCCTAAAGATTTACTGATTGATCTTGCAAGTAACCACTTTTAAACCAGCGTTTGTTTACAAAAAACTAGGGTAAACACATCCCCATACTGATGGGCAGACAGAGAGGACTATTCAGAGTTTGGAGGATTTGTTGAGAGCTTGAGTTTTGGAGCAAGGTGTCAGTTGGGTTGAATGTTTACCGTTGATCGAGTTTGCTTACAACAACAATTTTCATTCTAGTATCGGGATGGCGTCGTGTGAGGCATTGTATGAACGGAGGTGTAGGACACCGTTGTGTTGGTATGAGACAGGTGAAAGTGCTTTGTTAGGACCGAAAGTTGTGCAAGAGACTACATAGAAGGTTAAGATGATTCAAGAGAAGATGAGAGCGTCTCAGAGTAGGCATAAGAGTTATCATAATAAGAGGAAGAAAGATATTGAGTTTCAGGTTGGAGATCATGAGTTTTTGAGAGTAACCGGTGTTGGACGTGCTTTGAAGTGTCGATAGTTGACACCGCATTTTACCGTCGTCGTTGTCGAATCTTCATGATGTGTTCCATGTGTCTCAGGTGCGGATGTATGTGTATGATGCGTCTCACGTAATTCAAGTGGATGATTTGGAAGTAAGAGATAATTTGACCGTCGAGACTTGGCCAGTTAGGACCGAGGATCAGGAAGTGAAGCGTTTGAGAGGCAACAAGATCGTTTTGGTGAAAGTGATTTGGGTTGGACAACATGGTGAGAGTGCTACCTGGGAATCAGATAGTAGGATGAGTGTTTTGTATCCGAAGAACACTCGCGTAAGTTAACTCATGTTGGTTTTGCTTTCACATATAATTCACGTAGCGTTTAACACCTGCGTAACTTAACTCGCGCAGCATGAGTTAAGTCACGTAGCGTTTAACACATGCGTGACTTAAGTCACATGGGGGATTTTCGGAAGTTCAGTTGGGAGTGAGCAAAACGTGATGGGAGAAGAGCAATTTTTGAGAAATTTTGTCCTAGACTTTATGCCAACCCACAATGCTATTGGGCCTATACTTTTGAACAGGTCCACTCAACTACTCACTCGTCATCACTTATCAAGATATTGGAAAAAACAATCATCGTTCATCAATGGGAGGTGGAACTATGCATATTGATCATCTTGTACCTCAGTTGAGTAACGCCAATAAAACCTTATCTTCTTGTTGCTGTAATGCTCAGTTCTGCAGAAAACAAGAGATATCATCAAGTGGCAGTCTCTATAATCCTTTATTTGAGACTGTTCCATCTCAAAGGGAAGTTGAGGATGCAATTTCAGCTCTTCAAGAGTGAGTTTCTTGTTTTGTGAATTAACTTGCTTATTCTCTTATGTTACTTCTTACTCTTTTGAGATAAATTAAAGGTCTTGGGAAGCTTTTAGATTAGATGAAATTGTTTGTTTTGGAGTTTATATCAAGAAAAGATGATTAATGTAGTGCTTTCATATTGTGCACTAAGACATATAATTAATTTAGGATTTCTTTAAATTCAAGAAAATAGTATTATAGCTTCCATATTTGTTGCTGCGAAAAATAAAAGGGTCTTTTGGGAACTTTAAATTCAAGAAAATAGTATTATAGCTTCAACTTTATTAGTGTCATTTTTTTGTGACAATATAGTGAATTTAAATTGCTGTCTGCAATCCTTTATATTGCTACAAAATGCGGAAATAAACGGTTAATGTAGTCGAAATTATGGTTATGTTGTAATTGCGGAGACCTCAAAATCCTTTGTATTGAGTCCTAATGGTCGTAAAATTTCTTATTACACCAAAATATTCCACTTTCTTTCCTTTGTAGTAACTTGTAAAAAGTTTTTTAAGAATCGTGTGGCAAAATTGTATACAAGCAATAATAACAAGTTGAGCATTCCTTTTCAAATTGTTGTGTCAGATTTATGAAAGCAGTATCAACCACAATAATAGATCAACAGATCGCAGACTCTTATGATTATGATTCAAGGATTGTGCAATCTCAAGGATATAATAGGCTTTACAATGCTCTTCAGTTGCTGCAAGCTGATCCTGCTGTTAAGGTTTCTCTCTTAACTTGCATAGTTTCAAATCATTGAAAAGCATTTTCCGTAGTTTCAAAACACAATCAATTGGTGTGTGCAAGTGTGAGTTATATGTTGTACATCGGACAGGAAAGTGGAAGTTGAGCATTTTATAAGTGAAATCACACATAAGCTCATTGTCTTAAGGTTTTGGATAAAAGTGTGGTGTCTCTCTCACTTATGTGCTTGCTCTGGTTGGATGTGGATGGTCCCCCGAGCTCCCCTCATGACCCAACATGGCTTTAAGTATTAAGAGAAATCATGAAAATTCTAATCTTTTTAACAATATTTTATTTGTTGTTCTGACTTTGCTTGTTGATATTGTTTAATTTGTGTTGATGTAATGTGTACTTGTAGAGGTTAGTGATTTCACTATCTTCTGATGAAGCCATTTGGGATGCTGTCATAAAAAATGTGTTGCATCAGAGGCTTCTGGAGTTGCCTGATTCAGGTATGTATTTTACTAACGAGTACAATGGAATTATGAAAGAAGAAATGAAAACTATAATGACCACCAAAAGAAATACGCTTAATTGCACTTTTAGTCCTCGCATTTTGACCAGCTCACAAAAATGGTCATGCCTCTTTCAAATCAAACAAAACCGTCCCTAAACTATCATGTTTTTTGCAGTTTTAGTCCTACCCCTTATTTTCAACTCCAAAAACGCACAAAAATGATATTTTTAATCCTACCCCGTATGCTCAACCATGAAATAAACAAGGAATAAAACATGTGGGTACAATGAATCTACTTTATTCAACATACTAACCAAAAAACACTAATTTCTAAGACATGTGAAATACCTGAAACATGTCTTAGAAATTAGTGATTTTTGGTTAGTGTGCTGAATAAAGTAGATTCCTTGTACCCACATGTTTTATTTCTTGTTAATTTCATAGTTGAGCATAGGGGGTAGGACTAAAACTGTCATTTCTGTTAGTTCCTGGAGGTGAAAATAGGAGGTAAGACTAAAACTGCAAAAAATATGATAGTTTAGGGACGGTTTTGTTCAATTTGAAAGAGGTATGACCATTTTCGTGAGCTGGTCAAAATGCGAGGACCAAAAGTGCAATTAAGCCAAAGAAATAGTCACCAAAGAGAAGGAATGAAACATATATGTTTTTTCTTTCGTAATATCTCACCAGGGTTTCCATCTAACATTGTTTTCTTCCATCCAGTTAAAGGTAAAAGACCTCAGAGTTCAGAACAGAGAGAGATCAGCATAGAAATCTTAAACTGGATATTTCATATCATGAAAGGAAAAGTCTTGGAACTGATACAAAGCTTTAAGTCACTTATGAATGATTTATTCCAGTCCCCTGGGATTGAAAATGCAACAGGAGATACATCACAGTTAGATGAAAAAGTTAGGTCATCTACACTTCTTTCCATTGTTATCCTTTTAACTGTAATCATGGCTAGATATCAAAGTCGTCAAGTCTAATGTGTATCTATTTACAATTTAGATTTTAAAGAATTGGAACATTTATTTACAATTTTTATCTTTATTAAAATCAAAAGTAAAATAAAACACGTCTTTTGGTTAGTATTTACATGAGATTTGAGATTTTCTGCATCTTTTTAATTAGCAAGGTGATGTTAGAACGTGTGCAAAAATTGATTTTGATTTTGAGCGAATTATTACTACAAAATTGATCCTAACTAAAAGTGAGTTGAAAGTAAAGTGGTTTGTGTTTGGATACATTCATGCAAAAGTGATTAAAACTATAACTTGTGTGTGAAAATCAAATTCAAGCTTCAATGACTACAAATCTTAACTTCAAGTATAATCAATTTTGGAGGCAAAATCAATTCTACACAAAAACAACCAAACATGTCAGAATCAAACATAGTGAAGTCTTCATACGCAAATAACATAAACAGGACAGATCCCAGCAGTGAAATCTCAAGCACAAATTTATCTCTACTAAACTTCCTCTATTCAACATGGGAATCCTAATCCCACAAATATCACCTTTCACAGGTTCACTATAGCAAGTACAAAGATAAATGCCATGACCTGCTAACATATTTAAAATTTAAATGCTACATAGTTTACCAAGTACCAAAATCATTCGTTAGGAAGGAATACACACTTAACTATTTGCAAATTCACAGGCAGTGTACCTTCGGTCATCTGTAAAACCACAGCAGCAACTAGTTACAGATATAAACTTTTTTCCCTAAGAAGGGTTCTAACAGGAAACGACATTCCTTACAACTAACAAGTAACAACCCTCAAAATTTCATAATGCTTCAAAATGAAATTATAGGAAGAATGTTGGGGAGTTAATAGGAAAATTGATAGTGAAGTAATTCTATAACAGTTCATCCAGAATCTCCAGAAATATCATGACATCCAACTTCCAGGCCCCATCAGCTGACGATCTGAAGCAGAACCTTGGTTTGATAGCTTCTGAATGCGGGAAGAAAATTCTTCAGCCTGAAGTAGATTGATCAATGTCAGAGGCAGATCACTTGAAGAAGAGGAAAAGCATAAATACATCCCATGCAAAGTTCCATGATAACATGTTTGGGGGATCAGGACATATGATAAAAGCCCCCTTTACTAGGCTATTACACAATAAAGAGATATAAATAGTGAAAAAAATAAATCTCAATATAATTTTTTTTTAAAGTAAATAAAAAAACAAGATTTTGAAGACATTTATAACAAGCAGCTATAGCACATGTACAAATACAAACCTTTTCATCAATCCACATGAGAGATGTTAGTTGATTATTTAAAATTCGAACAACAGCATCTAGTGGAGTCATTCCATCTGGTGCTTCAACCTCTCCACCCTGGTTTGAATTAAGTGAATGGATAATTGACTTGATCTGCTCTGTCATTTGCTCTAGTTCCCTTTCTATCAGTTCTGACTGCTCATACCTGCAAAACAAATTATATAGAGATGAAGGAAAGCATCAGTAATGAAGATAGAATGTAAAGGAGAAATGTAAGCACACCATTTTCAAGAGATACATTGCCTTCAGTTGCATATTGAATTTCATTTTTGAGATGACACTTAGTATAGGATGAAATATTGTTGAAATAAATTTTACAAAACACTTATGTTTGTGACCAGGATTGGTGGTTGGGGATCTTGCTTAAACAAGTCAATGAATTATTTTTTAAACATAGTTATTATATACTTCACACTGATATTTTAATGATTCATATGGTTTTTATTTTATACATAGAAATTTGTCAAATAGATCAAAAATAGTTATAGGGTGATTTAACTATGGACGTTCTTGTAATACTCTGACAAATTTCACTTTAGATCAATATAATACCCTATATAAAATAGATCAGTGTGATGACATAGATCAATGTAATACCCTGTATAAAATAGTTGGTGTAATACGTAGTCAAACTACAAATTAAACTTTTGTTCATATACCTCAGCAGACACTTTTAATTGTAATACCCTGTCATGTGGTTTTTATAAACCTGACCATTGACTTGTTTATCATGTTGAGTTCACATCTAAAATTTCATTCAACTTAAACATCTACAAAGCACACAACCACACACATGATATTCTCATTGATTTTAAAAAAAGTGTATTTCATGTGAATTTATAGGTAATCTATTAGAGCAGCAAAATATGTTGAACCGTAAACATTTACTTCATAGTTAGAGTCTTGGTGGTATTAACTTTTTACGTAATGTTACATACATGTTCATTCATTCATGATAACCCTATCATGGTTAGTGTGAAGTATATGATAAAAAAAAAAAACGGGGGCAACCCGGTGCACTAAAGCTCCCGCATACGCAGGGTCCGGGAAGGGGTCCCACCATTTGGTGTATTGTACGCAGCCTTACCCTGTTTTTTACACAAGAGGCTGTTTCCAGGACTTGAACCCGTGACCTTCCAGTCACATGACAACAACTTTACCAGTTGCGCCAAGGTTACCCCTCTAGTGTGAAGTATATGATAACTATATAAAATAATTCAACAGTCACAGATCAAAATTATTTCACACTAAACAGATACAAATTGAAATGAAGAATTGAAACTTTCTCTCTCTAACAATGATGTGGTTTAAAGCTCAAAACATATTGAATATAGACAATTCAACCATGAGCACTTTAAAAGATTAAAAATCTGCATTAACATTATAGCAATTCATATTGCATTACATAGAGTTAAACTAAATAAATCACCTTCACTAGAGCAAGATACTGATTAAGGGGGGAAAAAGGAGAATTTGAAACTCACATAGCATCTCTTGTGGACGCAGCTTCATCATCAAGTAGTAAACCACGCTCATCCTTGTAAATACGTTCAGCTTCTTCCTCAACACTTTGTAAGGCCTTATCAACCTGATACAAGGGTTGCAAGTGATGAAGAGATTTTTTCACAATACTGAACACAGTCCAAAATTATTTTTACATGGAATAGTGGAGTGTTTAATCTATGTGAAGATTTTGAGGGGAAATAACAAGTTCATTTACATTAAATTGAAAATTTTCAATCTGATACTATTAAGAAATGTTTGACAGCCCAAAAGAAAAGTTAGATGAAATGACCAACACTATCTAGCTTCATCTATAAATTAAATGTTAGAATAAAAGCACAGTAGTCAAACAAACTCAATTTTGATTCAGATTGTAAAACTCATATAACTCTGAAGAGTTCCCTTCGCCTATTCCTACCTATCTATACTTCTAGGTGAAATTGATCAGGGACATGTTAGCATGTAAAATTGCTGCGAACATGCAGTTCCAAGTTTTCTACTAAGATGTGATTTTTGTCAGTCAGAAGCTGAATTCAACCCAAAAATCCACCCACCTATTGCAAAACAATGGCATCTCCACTAGTGCTAATGCTCTAACCACTTTTGGGAGTGGAAAGTGTTTAGGAAGAGCATTTAAAATAATATATTAGTTGGGATCATTGTTTTACTGTTTTTTTAATTTAAATATTATTTTATCTGTTCTATTTAATATGCTTACATATTCATAAGCATTAGTAGTTCAATGTTTGAAGAGAAACACAGTAGTCAAACAATCCTCGACAAAATAGAATACAAGCACTAAAGTTTATGTACAATATCTCCTAGAAATGCATGAAAAAGAAGCTCACGCCAAACTATTTAGAAAGAGAAAAATTCTCAAAATACCTCCTGTTGATGAGTCTCTATCAACTCCAATTGCCGCTCCAAACTTGATTGTGTCTCAACTACTTTGGCCACTTCAATCTAGATTATAACAAATTAAATAAGCTATAGAGTAATAACTGCTAACTTTAGTTGTTTTCATGTAGAATATCATTAAAATGGTCATTTGAAGACAATCAAACCTCAAGCCTCAATAGAACATCACGATTCTGTAAAATCCTGCGATCCCATTCAGCTATTGCATTAGCTTGTTTTCGAAATTTCCCCGTTCTCTCTTGCAACTCAGCATTCCACCCCTTGATAATCTACATACAGATACAAGATTAGGGAGGGGAAATAGAGAAACCGAGGATAATATAACTGAGAATAAGTTAAAGAATGACAATGTCGGCAATACCAAACAAACTTCTCATCCTTCATTTTATTACAAAAGAAAAGTTTCACAAATAGAACAATATTTGTTAGGGGTTTGTACAATTGTACTTTAGTATAATTTGACAAAAGAGCAGTTCCATTCTTACTCAAACAATCAAATACAGTATACTCATACTCATTATTAACAGCTACAATTACCTAACAATGAATAAAAATAATACAGGGGATGTAAAAATGTATAAGGAGCAGATGTCAAACCTCCTCCACAGTCTTCCCTGTGATTTCAGACGGCAATTTTGGTGTGGCGACAACTGATGTGCTGACAGTTGAAGTAGTTCTATAGGACAAGTAGAAAAGAAAGTATGAAAATCATTATACTATAATTTGCTAGTAACTTCTCAGCCCTCGTGCATATACAATGAAGTATAGTAATAGATATGAAGTGAGGACGAGTGTGACTAGTTCTACTGATAGAATAATCATACCAACAAAACAATCAATTATAAGGTGCAACTTTCAGATACCAAAACACACAAAGAACACAGTGAAACATATAAGGAAAAAAGTAGAGAAACATCTGGAATCAAAATAACCATTCTGTTTTTGTTTCTCTACAAGAGTAAAATGCATATGCTTTGGAATCAAATTATCACTATTTTACGACCAATATAGTGTATTGCGGATGAAAAACTTTCAATCAGAAATTCCAAAGAGAAAAGAAAATGAATACAAATACAGAATAAAAAAATATTTCGCTTGCATTTTCCTGAAAGGTAAAAAGGAAATACTTTTATATATGTGTACATACCCACTACTGGAAGCCACAACAACAGCAGATGACAACTGAGTTGCACTAGTGCTCGAACTAGAAACTGCTGGAGCAGTAGAGGTTGAAGTGCTCACCCCTGCAGAATTAATTATCAACAATGAGGAAAGATACTAATTTACAAGAATGAGAAAGTAAATTTCTTCAGTGAGATAGAAAAACTATTGAAACACAATTATGAATCCCAAATTCATAAAAATACAAGGACAGGTGTATTTGAAGACCTATTTTCCAAATCATATTTAAACATAAAAATAAGTAACGTAAGTAAAAACATTAGCTAATATATCAGATATAAACTTAAAAATCAAGGTTCAAGTCATAATAAATAAGCAAATGTTCCACTCAACGTATAAAACATAATTTAACTGCACTTCCTTTTCAATTATGATACAGTCTGCGATATTTATCACCGGCAGAAAAGTTCATTGTGCAATATACTTACTACCGTGGTTCTTACCATGTCTGAATAAAGAAGCTAAATTTTGGATGAAATGCTAGCTCTCTCATATCCTTTAACTCAGTAAATATTCCTACCAACAATATTTTAACTCACTCTAGTTTGAATTTGCTTCAATCAAAGTAGAACCTGGATCAGTATCTTCCATCGATTGTTTGCAGTTACTTAACATCTATCGCATGGCCCACGAACTTTAGTATACCATACCATAATACTATTTCCTTTAAAAACAACCCTACACTATTATGATCCCATAATACTCTCTAGGAAATTCCCAGTATAGAGAAACCCCGCATAGTAATTAGTAATACAGTAAAAAACTTAGATATTTGGGGAACACAAGTTAAAATTAAACACAGGAAACACAAGACGGAGACAACAGTAAGCCTCTATCTAACTAGAAGAAAAAGAAAGATTAGAAACAAATGGAATTCTGTAATCCCATTATACTTGATAGATATAAAGCAGCCCTATTAGATGTTGTAAATCTAACTAATTTCACAATTCTCACTACAAGAATAATTACCTTCAGATTTAGATTTACCAGCAAATTTTTCAAATAAATGACAGTAAAATATCCAATAAACTAATGCACGAATAAACAGAAACGTTAGGACTTATAATCAAGGTGAGTTTGTTAGGATTGGTGTTAAGAAGTTAATTAGTGGTTGGTAGTTAAGTTTGTTAGTCTTTCTATTTTAATTGCTGTTAATCTCCTATTGCTTAGGTCTTACCTCCCTTTAGGAGGATTAGGAATTCATTTAATGAAAGTTGTAAACTAGAGAATGCTCTAGTGAGGGGAGAGTGCTCCCTTGAGGTGGCCTTAAGTGCAAGGTTTTCTTCATTACAAACCTTTTGTATCTTCTCTTTCAACCCTATCATCCCATTCAATTGATAATAACAGAAACATGTTCAAAGAATTCTTCTTTACACAATTTTGTTGATTAATCTTTATCCTAGTTATAAGTATTCCTCCGTGTATTCATTTCTTCCCAGTTTTAGGGAATTTGTTTCAAGTCCAATTCATGCCAATTCTTGGGTTTCTAACAGGAAATCAGACCAGATGTAAAAACAAATAATATAGCATGATCAAGGAATCAAAACAACCCACAAACCCTTCCATGTTTGTCTTACAACATACTATACTTGTAAAATTCGCCATCCCACCATCTTTACATTGAGTTACTGTAGATACCAACTCAGTATATAGAGATTAACAATAATTATACACAAGCAAGAATGGACATTGGGGGTCAAGACAAGCAAGAATTATACACAATAATATCACTCTCTTCCACAAAGATTTAGAGCCAGGTTTTTCACTCCTAAAACTAACGGACTCGCCTCACTTACATTCTCTTTTTTTATCCCCCCTCACCTATTGCAATTAGAGGAGTAACTGACCATAATAACTAATAATCTCTCAACTAACAATATATATCTACATACTGCCCCTTCCCTCCACTCTATGCTACGCTCTGTTTGGTTACATGGCAGGTTTTCTGCATTTGCTCAAAATCATGGCAACTTTTCCACATTTACGAGAAGCTTAGTTTTGTATCTTCTATGAAATCATGGCAGGAGCATATCTGAACGGGCGTTTGGATATTCAAACGCAAAACCAAACACATTATACATCTCAGTTACTCACTCTCAACATTGTCCATGTACCACATTCTATAACACAACTTTCTATGTGCAGGCAGGCAACAAATAAATTCAAAGATAAGAAGAAGCATCAAATATGAAAATCAAAATACTCCATTTTAACACTAACAAAGACAGTTCACACACCTCAAAGACAACAATAAACATACTCCAATTCAAAAAACATGGCTTACCGAATGTAAGAGCAGTAGATGCTGAAACAGCCGGAGTTGAAGTTTTATTAGCAAACTGAAACCCCGTCCCAAAAGAAGCAGTCGAAGCAGTAGATGCCGAGCTTCCTACACCAAAACCCGCAAACGACGATCCACTGCTGGCCGACGACGAGCCAGCTCCACTGGACCCTGCTGCCACTGGAGCAACTGACAACGAAAATCCACCACTCGCCGGAGCAGAAGATCCAGCAACAGTAGCACCAAAAACAGGCACAGAAGCCGAAACAATCGCAGCACCAGTCGTAGTTGTGGAGGCTGTTGTAGTCGTCACAGTCGAGGTCGAAAACAAAGGCGCCGATGATGTAGTAAACGAGAAAGAACTCGCTGGCTTAGCAGCAGCCGGTGTACCGGACACTGAAGAGGCCGCCACCGCCGGAGACGAAGACACATTGCCGAAACCAAATGCTGGTTGAGAAGCAGATGCAGTTGAGTTTCCTAATGAAAACCCTGACGAATTAGACGATGTTGTCGCGGTAATAGTATTAACTGGAGCAGAGGGTTTTGAAAAAAGTGAAAACGACGTCGTTGCTGCAGAAGAGGCTATTCCACCAAACGACGGCGTAGAAGAAGCTGATGACGGTGCTCCAAACAACGGCGTAGAAGCCGGTGCTCCGAATGACGGCATAGAAGAAGCCGATGATGGTGCACCAAACGACGGTGTAGAGGAAGCTGATGATGGTGCTCCAAACGACGGCGTCGATGAAGCAGATGATGCAAATGTAAATCCAAACGACGCAGTCGATGAAGCCGAAGCCGCTGGTGCTCCAAACAACGGCGTAGAAGAAGCTGATGACGGTGCTCCGAATGACGGCATTGAAGAAGAAGCCGATGACGGTGCTCCGAACGACGGCGTAGAAGAAGCCAATGATGGTGCTCCAAACGACGGCGTTGATGACGGTGCTCCAAATAATGGCGTAGAAGAAGCCGAGGACGGTGCTCCGAACGACGGAGTCGATGAACCAGATGATCCAAATCCAAACGGCGTAGAAGAAGCCGGTGACGCTCCTCCAAACATCGTTGTGGAAGCCGTTGTTGAAGCCGAAACCGCTCCTCCAAATAGCGGTGTTGAAGTCGATGAAGCTCCGCCAAAGAGATTCGCCGGAGTTGAGGAAGTTCCACCACCAAACGGCGAGCCAGTGGTGGCGGAACCGAAAATGGAAGGAGTAGATGCAGCGGCCGGTGTGGAGGAAGCGGGTGAAGCACCAAATAAGGAAGGAGAGGATCCAAAATTGAAGGAAGAAGGTGCAGTAGCAGTGGAGGTAGGGTTTGTTGTGGTGGAGAAAGGGGAAGGTGAGGATCCGAATGGAGAAGATCCGAATGAGAATGCTGATGTGGAGGATGATGATTGGGTGGAAGAGGAAGATCCGAATGGGAAACCCGACATTGTTGCGAGTGAGAGAAAGTGAAGGGGGATTTTTTTTCTGTTAGGTTTTGAAAATGGGGAGGAGGGGTTTGAGATTTTAGGTTCAGGGTTTTTGCTTACGGTAGCGTTTGTTCAACGGGGTGATGAATTGAATTTAGTAAATTGCTATTCACACCCTCAATCAAGTTTAGTCACTGTATCGTGTAGTCAACACCCCGTAACCTTCCAATTTTGATCAGACGGGTGACATTTTTAGCCAGATTTTGATTTTGGTTTGATATTAAATTTTTAGATGGAAATCTGAACTGTTTAATCTTGATCGGACGATGTCCAAGCTATTGGCTGCGAATTGTCGCTGATTTGTTACTTGATCCCTCATTTTCTCTTTATTTTATTTTTTCTTAAAACATCCCAAACAATTTGTGTAAGCCTTTTTTTCAACCATGTATTCTCATACATGTACGGACTCAGGATTCCTTTCATTTCGATGTAGATTTGATCTGCCTAAAAGCTATCAGGAGCCTCTAATTGCCATGTCTTGTGAACCGACGATCATTCCCTGCCCTTGTCAACTTCAGGTGTTACAAAAATGTTTTGGAGTGTACAAACCCTAAAACATGATAAATCACAGAAGAAAATCAATCAATCATTTGAATGTGATTGATCGTTTAGATGACCTAAACATAAGATAGAAATCCAAATAAATATCTAGACACAATGATCGTCTGAATGGATTAATTTGAATACCAAGTCTCAAAGCACTAAGATAACTCACTCTAAAATATTATAAAAGCATAAGATAAAGTGGTAGCAAGACTCGATAAAACAACTAAACACATGACATGATAGAGCAAAATCAATCACTCTGATTCAAACGCAACCATTTACATGTACAACGTCCAATTGTGGCATCAGTCTTTTCTCAAAGGGATAGTATGGAGACTTTAACACTTGGATGCTCTGGAGAGACTCGAATAGCTTGGACCTCGTTGACTTGAGAAGATAACGCAGACTAGTCTTAGTTAAGATCTCTACTTGAAAACTCATCATGCTTAGGAAGCAATTATGTATTTTTTACCCCATAACTTTTAAAAAGTTGCGATTTTAGCCCCTAACAAAAAAAAAACAATTTTTCCTACTATCTTTAGGGGAATCATCATCAAGAACTGTCTTCCAAAGAAATATATTCTTGACAAATCCCAGCTCATTCCTCCTCTTTTTGATTTAGAACTAACCCTTCTTTTTTTATGCAAACTAGACGTCCAAACCAATTGGAGTAAGAAAAAGATATATTCCAAGGAGGACAAACTCATGGGATCAAACTCATACAATATACTAAACTCATGGGCTGGACAAACTTCTTCAAGATCAAAGAGCCCTATTTTCCAAAAGTTGTCCAAAGTTTTTCTTTTATGGCCAAAACTTTTCAAGACAAAAGTCTAATCACTTCAACCATCAAAGGAGTTGAAATTATACTCACTCCTGAAATCCTTGCTAAAATTCTTTGTATCACAACAGAAGGGGTTACAGTTTATAATAACACTTGGTACCGTGAAGAGATAGCATGTCGAACTGAGTTGTTGCATAAAATGTTCAACCCAACCGATGACAAAATCGATCATGTTTCATCTAAAATAAAGCCTGCATACAAACTTTTTCACAGCATGTGTCAACATGCTCTTCTACCTCGCTCTAGAAGAAAAGATATTGTTCTAGAAAATGATATATGACAGATGCATCACTTGTATACATGTGAAATAATTAATCTTCCAAATATGATCATTCAACACATGATTTTTGTAACAGCCCGTTTTTCGCTATATTTATTTTGTTATTATTTATATGTGTTTATATGTACTTATATGTGATTAATTGCCTCTGTGTGTATTTTGGGTTAGGATTAGTGGATTTCAGTGTGAGAAGGGTATTATAGTCATTTTAGACTTAGGGGTATTTTGGTCATTTTGTGAGCAAGGGTGAATTAGTAATTTCATGGTGAGGATTATTTTTAGTGTTTCAAGTGAGAACCATTATTTTTACTAAGTTACTATTCGGTAGTGGTAATTAGTTTTGAACCGGTAATTATTCAATAACTTTTAACCGTTAGTGGATAAAAACTTTGGAGTTAGTTTATAAGTGTTGTGATCCCATTAAAACATTAAGAGGGTTAAGCCCAATTGTGTAGAGACTATATAAGCCTTAGTCTTTAAGAGAATGAGGGTTCACAATCATTTTACAAAATTTTGAGAAGAGCAAGAGAGAAAGAGCAAGAGGAAGAGAAGAGGGTTTGAAGAGAGAAGCTTGGGGAACCAAGAGGTGATAGAGATTCTAGGAGTTTAATTGAAGCTTTTTCTAGGATTATTACTTATTGAGGTATGGGGGCTAGTTTTCATTCATAATCTTTTGTATAATCTCTTTTTCTTCTTAAACCCATAAGTGCTTATTTGTGAAAAGTGATTAATTGTGAATTTAATTGGTGAAATTCGTACTTAGGTTTTGATGTAATGTTTGGGTATGTGAATTTAATGATAATTAAGTTGTTGATGATAAAATTACATGCTCAAGATGTGTATATATGTATACTTTGTTGATTATGTGCAATTTGATGAAAAATGATGTTGTGGCTGTTGAATGATGGTGAGATCATGATTATATGATGTAGTTGTTGTGGTGTTATGATGTTCTCATCAATTTATGCTTTGGGTGTTGATGAAAGTATTGTTGTGATTGAATTGTTGTGATTTTGCAATTTTTGTGAAAATGGGTTGATAATGAGGAAGTTTGATTTAATGATGTTGAATGAGTTAAGGAGGTTGTTAGTATGAATTAGGATGACATGATTTTCTGTTTTAATCATTTGGTCTTGGAGAGAAATCTTTTGGGGAGAAAACGGGTTTTTGAGTGAAAGTCGTTTTAAGAGCTTTTGCCAAATAAGTCATTTTGGGATGAGTTTGATTAAGTTGTTTTAATGTTGAAATTTCAAGTTTTCAAGTGTGGTTTGTATGGTCTAAGTGTTAGGCGTGCATTGGCGAAAACGGAACTGAAATCGGATTCGAAAACAAGATTTTATGCGCGAAAACGTAAAAATGCATTTTGCTGTACTGGTGAGGTGACACGACCGTGTCAGAGTCTCCTGTAAGGGATGACACGACCGTGTGTCTAGATGATGCGACCGTGTCAGTTCTGCAGAATCATGAAACCTCGGTTTTTCGTGTTTTTGTGTACTTTTAAGCATGCCAATGGATTCCAAACACCTAACCTTATTCAATCAATTTATAATTAAGCTTCTAAGAGTATCATAGCTTGATTCTAACTTGGTTTTGTTTTGAAAA
>Ga0315915_1005276_pt1 | contig 16145 bp, 10 predicted proteins | sample MpolbnodulesMG_FD_207738 | JGI IMG/M metagenome (GOLD analysis project Ga0315915, IMG submission 207738) | Medicago polymorpha root nodule microbial communities from Los Angeles, California, United States - branched nodules | ecosystem: Host-associated > Plants > Roots > Nodule | place: USA... | reverse complement strand
TGAACTACTTTAGACTCTGAACCTGAGGACAGTTATCTAGAACGTAAAAGAAGAAGTTTCCAAAAACACAATTCAACCCCCCCTTCTTGTGGTTTTTCTCACCTTCAAAAACTACTTTTTTTTTTGGCAGGGTCCTTTAAACGCCCCTGTCACCAAGATTGTGATGTTTAAGAAAACCCTAAACAAAGCAAAGGTAACGGTGTTTACTAAAAACTAATTATTCTTGCACTTACACCTTTTTTCTATGTGAAATATTTACATACCATACTAATTCATAGTTTTGTAGGCTGGACACTATGTTGGCCTTTTTCTCAAAGATGTTAAATATGAAGAGATTCATCGCGGTCAGGTTAGTAGGATTGTAGAGTTCTCAAATTAAAATGATAGAATCAATTTACCATTTTATTAATTTTACTTTGTCTTGAATAGGTAATTGCGATACCAGATACGATGAAAACATATACAAAGTTCTTGGCACAAATATATGTATCAACAAAGGATGAGAGTGGGATGGATTTCAATTTTGTCTCTAATTCCAGACCTCGGTTTTGGTCGAGGACAACTGATGTATCTGCCACAGTGGTGTTGGCAAAAGATGTAGTAGCGAAGCCTGGAAATGATGTTTCTGCTATGATTGAATTGGGCTCACCTGTTCCAATTGAGCCAGGTAATTAGGATCTTTTTCGTTTATATAAAAGGGAAAAAAGATGTTCTTTTCTCATCTCTGTTACTTTACATTACAAGCCAAAGATTTGCGTTGAGAAAAGGCATCGATCTTATTGGTGCTGGTGTTGTTTCAAAATTGATTGGATAACAAGCGCTCAGACGTAAATCTGTTGCTACTGTTCTGTTTCTGGTTTTTTGGCGGCTGTCCTTGGGCTTTCAGCTTGTAATTGCTAGCTATATGGATTATGATTTTGTTTAAATGGCTAGGTGTTTCTCTGAATTCAAAAAAAGATATGTCTTTCTTTAGAGTTTAACAAGTACTTCTATGATGTAATCTGTTCCTCACTTGGGTTGTTATAACTATCTTAATGATGCACTTTATATTTCTGAGGATGGCCAAGTACTGCTTAAGTGTTTTACTTAATTCTAATTGAAGTTGTTTGTTTATGACTCTATAAATGGTACTTTGGAGTGTCCAAATATTAAAAAGAACAATGATTTGAGTCACTCGAAAATCTACGTTGAAAGTTTGATATCTCCTTGTTCTTAATGTTAGTATGTACATGTTGTGCTATACCATTTGTGCAATATAATCAACTGCAACTGTATGTCAAACTTCAGTTCATGTTGTGTATGTTATGTTTTTTCGGATCAATGGTAACTTGGTGGATCATTGTTAATTACTTGTAAATGGAATGTACTACATGAAAAAATGTTTTCTTTTTGGTTTCATTAATCTGTTTTTAAAAGTTTTTGGTTCCTTCGATGTGCATTACATTTTATACAGTCACAGTCATGCATTGCATTAGATGATTAGTGGTTTGGTTTTCTATGATTGAAATAGGTATTTAGATGTATGTTGTTAAAATATATGATGAGAAAAACAAAACTGTCCAAGCTAACAAGTTTAGAAAACCAATATGTTCATTTTAGTTTTATATTTGAATATATAAACTAATTTTGATTTGCATGAGTTTCTCTTACTCTATTACCTGTTATGTTAACATATGATAATTGAAGGAATTTGATTTTAACAATTATTGAGGTGAAATAGTTTTGACAACAGTTTCTGTAACTATAAATTAAGTTAAATTATTTTTTTATACATAATTTACATAGTAGTGCTAGAACAAGTATTTTGGTAAACCAAAGGTATCCTCCACGTGTGCGCAGACTAATCCTCTCGAGACAAATGAGATTCCTTTAAGTGGTTGACCTCTTCCAACAAATATTTTTTCCATGTGTACCGCAGAACAAGCTTAGATTAAAACATATCGCCCAATTATCCACATTTACCAATCCATCAGAAGGTAACTGTTTATAGAGTTTCTAAAGGACCTATGAAAACATGGTTATGGACACTTCTCATACCATCCTATTTTTGTTGTCCCTTTGTCCAGCTACATCCATTAATTGTGTATGAATAACCTCATTCCCAAAGTTAGAGCTAAAAGTGATGATTACACCCACATTTCTAATTAACTACTTGTGCTACCATTTTGAATTTTTTATGATTTGTTTTGTTGGAACTAATGCTCAACTGCTGAGTGCTCAAATAGCTTTGTGGGTTGATGTTTTAACTTCATTTGTTTTTATTTCTTATCTTTGTTTGTTAATTACGTTATATAACAATCACTATACAGGCATCAGACGCAGTACCTGTTACGACTGAAGATCCCGCACCCCAAACGCAGAACCCAAAGGTTGGAATTGTAATCAAATCAAATTTTGGAATTGAAATTGCCTCCGTCATTTAATATCTCTGAGAAGTCTCATTTTTTCTTTGACCCTAAAACAGGAATCTTTTCAACATCAAGATACTGATATACAAATAAAATTGAAGCTCAATATTGTCACAGCTGAGCTCCCAAGGGAAAGTCTCACTATTTCAGAGCAGACTAGGGATGCAAATGTTGGCGCACTCTCTACAGAGAAGGTTGAAAATTTTGTTCCTTTTTCAATGTTATTTCAGTGCTTAGCCTCATACTGATCAACATCAATCTAATATCTGCTATATTTTAAGAGGGAAATGGACCAACTGTCAAAGTTCTTAACAAGCGCTCAGATGTGAATCTGTTTCTACTGTTCTATTTCTAGTTTTTGTGCGGTTGTCCTAGGGTTTTCAGCTTGTAATTGCTAGCTATATGGATTATGATTTTGTTTAAATGGCTAGTTGTTTATGTGAAATCAAAAAAAGATATGTCTTTCTTTAGAGTTTAACAACTACTTCTATGATGTAATCTGTTCCTCACTTGGGTTGTTATAACTATCTTAATGATGCACTTTATATTTCTGAGGATGGCCAAGTACTTCTTAAGTGTTTTACTCAGTTCGAATTGAAGTTGTTTGTTTATGACTCCATAAATGGTACTTTGGAGTGTCCAAATATTAAAAAGAATAATGATTTGAGTCACTCGAAAATCTACGTTGAAAGTTTGATATCTCCTTGTTCTTAATGTTAGTATGTACATGTTGTGTTATACCATTTGTGCAATATAATCAACTGCAACTGTATGTCAAACTTCAGTTCATGTTGTGTATGTTATGTTTTTTCGGATCAATGGTAACTTAGTGGATCATTGTTAATTACTTGTAAATGGAATGTACTACATGAAAAGATGTTTTCTTTTTGGTTTGATTAATCTGTTTGTAAAAGTTTTTGGTTCCTTCGATGGTGGTGATGAAGAGGAGGTAGGTGCAAACTTGCACCATGAACATGAAGCCGGTGAAAGCTATAATGATGAACGGTGGGCATGGATGCAAACCGAAGTTCAACGAATAAGCACCGAGTAACAAAGACAAGGTGTTGAAATGGCCGGGCTAAGAAACGATGTCCAAAGGGGCAATCACATAAATGAAGAAAATAATCAAAAGCTCCGGAACATGATGCAACACCTCCACCTCCAAGGTCCACCTTATGGACCTCAATAAAATTGTGAGCTAAATGTCCATTTAATCATACATTAATACTACAAGAATGATGGTGATGATGGTGGTTAAGTTAAATGGACATGAGATGCAGCTAACATTCCTTGTGTTTCTTATTTGACAATGCAGCTACCATTCCTTGTGTTTCTGACGACAGTTGTCCGAAGGTGATAAAACCTCTAGTTATAAACTGTATAGATAAATTTTGTGAGTACTTTATGGAGGATGAACATGAGGGGCCATAATCACATAATTGCAACTAGCATGGTCAAATTTGAACAATTGAGAAAGTTTGGTGACAAAAGTGCATTTTACTCATTATTTATACGTCATAATGTTTGTTTGTTTTTTTGTTTTTTCTTCTTCTTCTATAAGCTGCTTCAAAATTTGATTTAAGTTTCTATGCCTTTTCAATTTAATCGTATTTTTATGTACTGCATTGTTTTTTTCTTTACTGGGTTTTATCCTATTGGGTTTTTCTATTTTGAATTTTAATGAGACTACTATTTGTAATATTTGTTCATTTGGGTTTTTGTCTAGTCACCCCTAATTTTTTTTTTCCTTAATTATTAATAAAAAGTTTCTATGAGGTGTTGTAGATGTTTATAAGGAGTTGGGTGCCAACCTTGATATCATGTATTCCTGTCTTGCGATGGCTCTGCACCTCTTTCATATATAAAAAAAATGTATTTGCATGTTGAAATATTTATGTATCATTATGTTTGTAGATTAATAATTTACTTCAAACGTGTATTATTATAATATAAGATGACAAATTTGACAAGTGTACTAAATTACATTAACAATAAAGTAGTAAATAAAATATTGTCTCCACATGGATTTGGATTGTTACTTTTCTTCTCAAAAATTGAAGCAATACTTAATTTTAAACAAAAGCAGTAAATGGGACTTTTGCATGAGATTTGTTTTCTACAAAGAAAATAAAATAGAATAAATCATTATGATGAATGCTATGAGGGTTTCTTGAATCCTCCCTATTTCTTTATTTTGTAATGACAAGTTCCAAGTTCAACTACAATTTGAGAGTTATGGTCACGTCGGCTAACAAAGTAGATATATCCATTACAACTCAAGGTCCCACTTATATAATATTGAACTGTAATATCTTAACGGAATATATATTATCAAAAGTATGAAAGTACAGCATACTATGCCACACTAATTAACTCCTAGTCTCTTGGCGGATTATCAAAGAAAATAGGCAAATGCTAAATTGTGCCCTCAAAGGCATAAGTTAAGGAAGTCATTATAAAAATATACATATTAAAAGTCGTGCATTCAACTTCTTAAAAGTTGACATATTATATTTTCAAATGCAAAGTTGCTCTTCTTAGATTGCTTAACATGTGCCCTAAAAGCACAGGTTAACATGACCCAAGAAAATAATATATCTAGATCCGGTTACTTAACTTACCGTAATTATTGATCTATAACAAAGATTTGATTCCTGACCAAAAAAAAAAAGATTTGATTCAAGATTGATAAAAATTGAAGAGCATTAAGACAAGATTTCTTGAATAAACATAATTCAAATTGCATCAAAAGAAGACAATATAAATTACATGGTTCATCATTCAAATCTAATCTAAAAGTGTTTAGTTACTCATTGTAACAAAATATATCATCAAATATTATACAAATTATGCATACTTCAAGTGAAGAGAATACACTTAGATCTCGTATAAAGTTAAAAAAATCTCACTTTTGATCCTTAAAGTCGTATCTTTATGTTTCTGAGCCGTCAGGATTTTGTATATTAATGGATAAATATATTAAATGAAATTGTAATACACATATATTTGTCCATTAATATATTTGCCCATTACTGTAACTATCCAAAAGATTGTCTTTCTATGTTTTGAGAAGTATCGTTGAGCTAATTTTGAAATTGACATTTTAGAGCAAATTTTCACATTTTATTGATATTTAATTATGATGTGAAAGTATTAATGTGGTACCTTGAACTCGTTGTGGAACTGACTTTATTAATTATTTTATATTTTTCTTTGTTGGAAAAAATCTCTGTAAGAGTATTTGGATCTTGACATGATGCTTAATCATGTTATTTTCATTTGTTCATCTTTGATTGAGATTATTTGAACTAAACTAATTTATTGCTTATTTAGGTTAGTTGAGCAAAGATTACTCTCCGAACTCTATTATAAAACGAATTAAATTTTTAGGCTCAATGCAACATACTTCATTACATATTTTACTAAATTCGATCTAATGGTGTTTTGAATGATTCTTCTATCATGATTAATCGAACTATGCAATCCTTAATTCAAAGGGAGTTTGAATAAGTGTTTTAAAAATTGGACCGAAACGGATAGTCTGATCGGAAACCAGTGTAGTAGGTGGTTTGGTTTAACAATTGGACAGTCAATGTTGTCGAACCGTAGCCAACCATTTAAATCCAGCACCTTACACAAATATCTTAAACGAGACTCATTAATCATTTATCAATAATTTTATATCATTATATTTTAATATTCTAATATTAAAATAAATGTGAGTTTCACTTAACACTTGATGTCTTCATTGAGACCTTTTACCTAATACGTACCCAAAATATTATTTATCCTCAATAGAGATACCTCGTAGGTATGAAGTCTTAAAATTTGAGACACCCCATTGATGATGGATATGATCTTACTTTTAATCTCTATTTATCTCCATCTATGTCTTTCTAAAACAAAGTTGTCAAAGAAGTTGTTCATAAAGAGTTGTTTAAATATCACCAGTCCTCCGTCTCGAGAAATGATATTTGTACAACTAATTTGTAAAAACTTTCTTTCATACTCACATTATATTCTTATTCTCTCTACGTTTTTCTCTCTCTATTGATTTTGACCAATCAAAATAGAGAAAAACAAAGTTGTCAAAAAAATTGTTCACAAAGAGTTGTTCAAATATCCATACTATTCAATCTCAAGGTGTAGATGAGGATATAAATGTCCATATTTTATATTCACTTTGATTCTAAACACCGTCCCAATTAAGCTTAACCATGTCAACCCAAAACGATCAAACTTCACCACCATCTCAAACCATTGATCCTTACAAACATCTTAATCTCCTTCGAAATTCCAACAACACAATCACTCGTTTGCACCAAGTTCCATACACTCCCCCTTCATCTGACCCAACACTTCCGATCACAGTTCTCACCAAAGACATCACAATCAACCAAACAAACAAAACATGGGTTAGAATATTCCTACCCAACAAACCAATTTCCAATGATCACAAACTACCTCTCATTGTTTTCTTTCATGGAAGTGGATTCATCGTAGCAAGTGCTGGTTCAACCATGTTTCATGATTTCTGTGTGAAAATGGTTGATGAGATTGGTGTTTTTGTTGTCTCTGTTGAGTACCGTCTTGCACCGGAGCACCGTTTACCGGCAGCATATGATGATGCTATGGAAGCTTTGTTTTGGATAAGAAATAGTGAAGATGAGTGGTTGACCCGTTATGTTGATTATTCTAAGTGTTATCTTATGGGGAAAAGTGCTGGTGCTACCATTGCTTACCATGCAGGTATGTAAAATCATTTTCTAGATATGATTTTAAATATTTTGGTTCATTAATGTTAAGAAAATATAAACCATAAAAATACATATATTTGGTTTAAATTTAAAATTTCAATAAAAAAGATGTACCTTTACTTATTTTTTCATCACTTTTTAATACCTCATCAATCATATTTGTAACTAGTGTCTTTTCTATTATTACATCAAAATGTCACGTCATGTTTTAATTAATTTAGTGATGTGGTTTATTGAATTACACAGTGAAAACTAATTTAGGCATGATGTAAAACCTATCTTACTTGTGCTTGTGCACTATAAACATTAGTTATTAATAATATTATTTCAATTTTATGCCCTAAAAAAATATAATTTCAATTTTATAAATAACTAGTACTATAACAATTATTGGAAAAAAAATATTATGACTATGGTTTACATTTTCTTTTTGATATGATGGTTTACATCTAATATTTAATAAAATCAAAAATAATCTCTCTTGTCCATTATTTATCAATTTTTTATTCATTTTGTGAAAATCTTAAAGTTAATCGCACACCAAAAAAGAAAAAACTTAAAGTGACTGTCAATCATAGTGGGATATTATGAATGAAATTGATATATACCTAACTTGCTTTTGATAGTAAGTTACATTAAATACATTAAATTAAATTAAATGTAATTTCAAACTTTTGGTAGTATTTGTGTAATTCAACGAATGTGACCCAGTTGATGCTACTTGTCGAGCTTCTGACTGAGTAGGAAATATATGACTAACCACTGTGTTAACGTGCCTTGTCGCGTGTGTTTGGTTATGCGATGGACAAAATTGATTTTATAGAATTGATTTTGATTAGAAGTGAATTGCATGAAAAGTGATTTATGTCTAAACACCTTTACCATAGAAACGATTTACATAAAAAATGTTGTTTGGTTATTTTGTGTCAAAATTGATTTTGGTTGTGTAAATGATCAAAATGGGTTTTTTTATATGTGTGCATTTAAAATATATTTCGTTTAACTTTTTTACAAATTTCATTTCCAATTTTAGTTTTTTTTTTGGTAAAAGTTCCCAATTTTCGTTAGTTATTTAATTTTATGTTACTTTATTAATTTTAATACAATTTTAATAACAAAACCTATCTACCAAAAATAGATTATTAATAAAACTATCAGCAAATAAATTTAATTTTATGTTACTTTATTAATTTTAATACAATTTTAATAACAAAACCTTTCTACCAAAAATAGATTATTAATAAAACTATCAGCAACTAGATATTCATATTTATTGACTCCAAAAATCATACAGGACTATTAAGAAAGGTTTTTTTTATGGGCTTTCATATAGCAAGAAACAATTATTTCACAACGAAAAACACTGTTTACAACAGTGTATTCTTGAGTTTTCTGCAACACCAAAAAATGAAAAACTTCACAGCAACAATAAAAAAACGTAGACAACAATCAATAGTGAGATATAGTAACAAATTTCTTAAGTAGTGAATGGATCTGTCAAATATTAAAAGGTATGTGAAAGGAAGTGACAAGATTCAAGGGTAAAAGAGACAAATGGTGTTGTGTACTTTCACGTTGGATAGACACGATTTCAAGAAGTTAGGGAGAGCAGCTTCTCTAAGAATCAATTTTGAAGATGAAAACGTACGGCAGCGGTAAAGTGTTGGAGGAAAACCAAACACAGTGAAATCACGTTTCATGAATAGGACGTGCATTTAAGTGTTTTCGCCGGACAACCAAACCCAGACTATGATATTGCTCTCTTTTCAAATTAACCTAAACAAACAACATGGACTAGCATTTATTTTGTACATGGGGATAGGTAGTTTTAAGCCGTGGAAGATTTTTTAATTTTTACTTTTAATAATTGTATCTCACGAATAATTTTATATCATTATTATATTTTAACAAAATTTGTTTATCTTTATACAATTTTTTAAATGTGATCCATAAAACTAAAAAGAGAAAATAAGCTTTCTTAATCGTCATTCTCTATAGATTATATCTAAAAAAATTGCTCCACAACAGTAGGGCTTATTTAGTTTGGTGTGTTAAATAAGCAAACATGTGCCACTGTGGTTGCTCTCGCAAACAGGGGAGAAAGCGAAAATCAAATATTTAAGTTTCTTTCTGAATGAAGTGTGGATAAAAATATCAACAAAAAAAAAAAGTGGATATAAATAATGCAAATCAAATTTAAAGGGTGTTTTAATTTTTTATTTATTATTAGGGGTGGGAACAGATCAGGTCGTTCGACAGGGGCCTACGGCCTAGCCTATTTAAAGCCTACCTCGGCCCAACTCGTTTAATAAAAAGGTCAGGCTCAAGCTTTTCATAAAGCCTATTTACTTAAATAGGCGAGGCTAAAGTTTACAAAAAAGCCTATTAAGTCTGTCGGGCCGGCCTATTAAGATTTTTATATATAATATACCTTTCATTATTGATAATGTTGATGCTTTTTTTATAAACTCAAGCTTTCATATGATTTGGCTATTTAGTAGCAGACATATTGATGTGATTAGCCCTTCGTAAGTATTTGTTATTTAGTATAAGTCATATTTGCATGCTTTAGGCCTTCATAAGTTTTGGCCTATTTAGTGGTAGTCTTATAGATGTTGTTAGGACTTAGTGTAAAATAGGCTTTTAAATAGGCTTTCAGGCTTCATCTTGCCTTGAAAATAAGACTATGGCGGGTAATAGGTCAGACTTAGGTCTATAATTTTTGAAGTAGGCCAGGCTTAGGCCTTACAAAGCTCGGCCCGGCCTATCTCATTTCCACCCCTATTTATTATAATTGTTATATATTTTTAAGGGGTTTGCTAGATATACCCACTAGTTTTTATGTGCGAGTGTTTTAGCAAAGATATAACTAAGAAGTTGTTAAATACACCTTAAGGTGAATGTTGTTAAAACACACCTTCTAAAAAATAAGTGGATATATGTTAGCAACTCCTATAGGCATTTGCTAGAATACACCCACTTATTTTTTAGAAGGTGTGTTTTAGCAAGTTATAATTAAAAAGTAGTTAAATGAACCTTAAGGTGTAGCTTGCTAATACACTCCCACATAAAAACTAGTAGGTGTGTTCTAGCAAATCCCATATTTTAAACTTTTAATTACACAAAACAATTGTTTCAGGTTTACGGGCAGTAGAAGTTGTGAAGGATCTTGAGCCACTTAAGATTCAAGGGTTAATATTGCGGCAACCATTCTTTGGTGGGAAAGAGAGAACCAAATCCGAGTTGAAGCTTGAGAATGATTCAATCCTTCCATTATGTGTTACTGATTTAATGTGGGAGTTAGCACTTCCAATAGGTGCCGATCGTGATCATGAGTTTTGCAATATAAGGGTTGGGAATTGTTTTGAGAAGTTGGATAAGATAAGGGACCTTGGATGGAAAGTGTTGGTGAGTGGAAATGGTGGGGATCCAGTAGTGGATCGTGAAAAAGAGTTGGCACAATTGATGGAGGAAAAGGGTGTTCATGTTGTGAAAGACTTTGATGAAGATGGTTGTCATGCAATAGAGTATTATGATCCATTGAAAGCTAAGAAATTGATCGAGTTAATTAAAGGCTTTATTGCATAATTTGGTCTGGTTATTAAGTGAATATTGTGTTAAAAGTTTGTCTGAGCTATTATTATTTTTACATGTATGTGGTTTTTCTTATAGAAGATGTGAGCTTTTCTTTGTGTGTATATGTTATCGTGATATGGATATTGTATGATTATCTTTTTTTTTTAATATACTAATAATACTATTTAATTATTTTATAAAGAAATTTTTATTAATGAAGTACAATGGGTACTCCAATCTATACAACAATAACAGCCCTAACTTTACATCATCATAGCGAGAAAACTCTACCTGCTTTTAAAGAAGGGTTGTAGAGCAATCATCAAATAAAGTGTTCGAAAGTTGAGCAAAAGATCAACACAAGAATACCTTACAAGAAAGAGAAATGATATTTGTACAACCATTTTTTAACAACTTTTTAACAACTTTCTTTCTCATACTCACATTATGTTTTTATTCTCTCTCTTCATTTTTCTCTCTCTATTGTTTTTGACCAATCATAAGAGAGAAAAACAAAGTTATCATAAAAGTTGTAAGAAAGAGATGTACCACTATCACAACTCATGTGAAATTCATGTGAAACTCTATCACATCTTGCTTCACAATTGCCCTACACTCCTTTTTTTTTACTATTTCTTTAAGATGCCACCAATTGATTTCTTCTCCTTCTCCCCTTAATGTTGTAATTAATAGTTACTTTAATTTCTAATTATGTCGACTGAATGATTTTATTTTAATTTTTTTTACAAATCACAATGTGAAGTTTTTATATGTGACTAATGTAAATGGCATATTTGTGAAATTATGCGGAAGAAGTTTGAACAAACTATTAGTTTATTTCTTTATTTATAATTGGATACGTCTTACAGAAAATAGGATACACCTCATTAATATGAAATAATTAAATCATTATGTGATATTTGAGGATATTAAAGTACTCTACTAGTTATATACATAGTTTTGAAAACCGGATCGGACCGGTCGGTCGAACCGGTCCAACTAGGAACCGGTGGGGTAACCGGTCCGAGCTGCTTAATGGATCGGCTATGTAGTCGAACCGGTGGGAATCGGCCAAACCCGGTAAAAACCGGTGAACCAGTGGTTTATGCAAACCGGCCGAGTCAACGTTCACTTTGACCGTGCTTCTAAGCGTTTTTCAAAAAATTCTGAAAATTGGCATGAGAGGGATTTGAACACACGACCATCAACTAGAGAAAAGCATCAGCTTAACCAATACACCACATGTTGTTTTGTGATAGGTTGTGCTTTTTATCAATTACATATAAAACATAGAAGTGCAGAAGCAAATTTTCACGGCCTATTCATTATTCACGTATGCCATTTTTTTTTCACTAACGCTTATTATTTTTTCTGAAGCATGCTTCACTCTTTTTTTTGACCAAATTTGTATGCTTTTTTTTTTACTAAATCTATATTCGTGTTCAATATATATATTAAAATACATATTTTTAATATAATTGTTTCTTTCTAAATTTATGCATTAAAATTGAAATAGAATTTTAATATTTAATGAAATATGGTATGATTTTGTGTAGGTATACAATGCAAATATTATGGTTAATTTTGATGAGTTTTGACAAAGTTTTATGAGTTTTTTATTTTTATTTTTCGAGACCGGGCGATCTAGTTCAATATGATCCAACTCAATTTAATACACGCACACATTTTTATAGAGACCAAGTTTTATAACCGAGTTATCGGTTTAATCCGGTTCAGTCATGCGGTTCAACCAATGACCCAATGGTTGACCCCGTTACCCAGTCACCTTACCGAGTCGACGATCGGTCCAGTTTTTAAAACTATGGTTATATATGTTAGCCTAACCCATCAATAGGGATAGTTAAAAGAAAATCATTACTCCCTCTGTCCCATATTAGATGATCTGTTTGACAATGTGCACTTTTGACTTCATATATTTTGAACATATTTTTCTACTAATATATAAAGATAAATAATATCATATAAGATCTTGTTGGATTCATTTCGATAAATATTTTCAAAATATTAAATTTTCATAATTTTTTGAAATAGATAATTAAAGATATTAAAGATAAAAAAATATGCATCGATAAGTTCGTTAGAGTCAACTAGGTCATCTAATAAGGGACAGAGGGAGTAGCATATGTTGTTTGCAAACACCCAAACACTACTTTTTGTATTGCGGTCATGTTAAACATCACTTTCATATCATGTATACTTTTACTAAACAAGGCACTCGCGAAAACATGTTGTGCTTTAGGAGGGACGACGTTATTACTAGTAAAACTGCTAATGCCAAAATCTGAAATCGTGCATGAATATCGTCCAAAGCATTTGTCAAAATCAAAGTCCATACACCTTACCTCACTACCTCTCAAGATATTATCTTGTAGCATCCAATATTGGGCCTTGAAAGCCAAAAGAGCGTATGAGGAAGCCTCAAATGTTAAGTATAAACCCAATCCCCAACCCTAATAGTAATAGGTAAAGAAGCCATAATGAAGGTCCCCAAATAAGGGACCTCCACAAATCACAATGTCTTCAACCTCCCCTCGTTTCTCTTTTCAAACAACATAGCCGCCTCTCCAAGTGAATCAGTTGGCACTTCCATAGGCAAAAAAAAATGTTTGGCGATACCTATGCATAATGGAAGTAAAAGAAACTCAGTTTGAGGATCGCGTAAATGTAAAAGAAGATGCATTAAATCAACAATTCTTGAAGCTCTCTTCATGATCATCCCTCGATAAAACATCTATCTATACTTACAGTCACTCTGAAAAGTTTCACCCCCAAGATTAGCCTCCCAATGTCCAAAAGAAACAAACGATTCTTATTGCCATCACACGATGGACAATAGATATCATTCTTAAGAATATTCAAGTCAAGGCACAATCATGACCCGACCTTCCGTAAGAGGCAATTTCTGTAGTAGTTTGTTTGTCACTCGACTTTTCTTTTTTCTTTTAAGGAAGATGAATTTTAGTTCATTTTCGTCATATGTAATATGTTTTAAAGCATATACAATGGTCTTAAACTCTAAATGAAGAGATGTAAAATATAAGAGATTGGATATATAGTTCATAAGATAAAAAATAATGTGAAATAAGTATGTCAACCTGGTGGCCAACGCTATGTTTTACAAACTTCCATTTATTTGACATGTTGTAAATATTGGAATGGAAATAGCAATTATTATTTATTTCAGTATTAGAACAAGGCTCATTAAGTAACCAAAAAAAGAATGAATTATGCGCTTCTTCCAACAAGTTTTGCTCCCACCTAACCAAAATGATCATAATACCCCTGCGTGAGTTAACTAACACAAGTGTTAATCCTGTCATAGTTAACTCACGCTGTGTGACTTAAGTCATGCAAGTGTAAATATATGCGTGAGTTAACTCACACAGCAATTAACACATGCGTGAGTTAACTCACGCCCAGTCTATGCAACATGTTAAAACAGGCAGAAACCTCTATTTTCCCTAATTTTTTCATTCCTTCATTCATTCATACATTCATTCAGTCAATTGCATATATTTTTCATCATTCAAGTAACAAAAATCTAACCAAATTTCATAGACCTCTCCGTACTAAATTCCTGGAAATTTAGTACGAGAACTATTCAGTTTCAAAGAACATGAAATTAAGAAGAAGAAAAATGCTTTTGAGAAATTAAAAGAACAAAAAAAGATCAAATGAAACCTCTGGATCCCAATTATTCAACTGCTAGTGGTAACAACGAATTTCCCAATTATGCACACCTTTTGTTTCATAAATGTATTCTTGCCAAAGAGGGAGGGATTTTAAAGAGTTTGTTGTAAAGGGTGCTAATGCTTTATGAGGACATTGAACACACACGCGATTATGCTTTTCTTTAATTAAATAATAATTTCTAATTGAGTACTGAAGCTGAAGCTGCAATTTTTAAAAGAGTCTTTTAGGTTTTAGTTAGTCGTCGTTATTTGTGAGTCACTCTTATATCACTTTGATATTAGAGTTGAACTTTGTTATTGAGTTGTAAAATTCTGAATCTCTCAAAACTTTTAACACATGCATGAATGATAAATTTGTAACCCTATGACAATAACGTTGAATTTTATGGATTAATCTTATCAAGAATTAAAATAATAAATTATTATATCAATTATTAATTCTAATTATAATATTGTACTAAATAAAAAGATTTTTATTAATGGGATGTAATTAGAAACGGGACTTGATATGGGTTGGACCGTTTCTCATAGTAACCAAGTTGAGAGGTCCCACTCCTCACGGGTGCTAATATATACAGATTCAAAAAGCATCAGAAAACGAGAGAAGAATCTCTAAAATCTACTCTGTTCATGGCTTCCCCGACAACATCACTCGTTTAACATCCATTATCAAGATACACGTTTACTGTATTTTATAATATGCCATAAATTTGTATCTATGATTTTGGGCTATCTTTGTTATGGCTATTATCTTGTTCTCGCTGTCGAATCACGCTGACCGTACTCTTATTATATCAAATTTTAATATTAAAATATTGATTAAAGTTTGATACAAATTAAACAATCGCATGATTACATTTTTTGTTGTTGTTGTTTACAATCCAAATATTTAAATACAAATAAATTTGATTGACTTTTCGTTTCTTCAAATATTCTTCTGAAGGTTCTCGTGAACTTAGATCAGTTGGTAGAAACAATGCATAATATATGCAAGGTTCAGACTTTGAATCCCAAACACCACCCAAAAGAAATATTCTTCGGGAGGTTTCTTAGTCTTTCAATTCTAAGATTTTTCTCACAATAATTATTGTTTTCATTGAGATTTAGACCATGGAAAAGGGCTACCTATAAGCTGGATTAAGGTGCCCCACCGAATACTCATAGGTGAGTGAAGACGCAAAGAAGAAAAGGTCTACCATCGGAGCAATACCGATAAAGTGAAAGTCATCGTTGATGTCGGCTCTTAAAGGGTGTGGCAATATTAAGAGTCCCATGTCAAGTAGATTAAAATGTTTGATGTGGTATTTATGCCACGAGGCTCTTCCACCTAATGGATTAGTATTTTGAGTTTCTCCTCGTATTGTGAAATAAGTATGTCAACCTGGTTGCCAACCCTATCATGTTTACAAATTTTCATTTAATTGCTATGTTTTTTTTATAAATTTATTAGCTATGTTGTAAATATTAGAATGGGAATTACTTTTCCCACCCTATGGCCTTCTCCCGCGCCCTGTAAAATTTCCAAAAATGCCCTTGTACATTCCGGATTTTAAAATCCGGATACATGTTTACTATTTCGGATTTTATAATCCGGACAATTCTTATGTATAATCAGCCATCAGACTCTCTCACATTTCAACAGTTTTGAGTTTTGCTTTTAAAAACAACAAAAAAACTAAGTAAAAAATGCT
>Ga0315915_1005275_pt1 | contig 16147 bp, 12 predicted proteins | sample MpolbnodulesMG_FD_207738 | JGI IMG/M metagenome (GOLD analysis project Ga0315915, IMG submission 207738) | Medicago polymorpha root nodule microbial communities from Los Angeles, California, United States - branched nodules | ecosystem: Host-associated > Plants > Roots > Nodule | place: USA... | reverse complement strand
TTAAAAAAATTCGGTATGAGGTTTTGAACTGCAAGAGTTTTAACCAAGCACCACCATGAGTGGTGGTTGAAACCGCATCAATAGTTTGCCTCTTTGTTTTATTTTTTTTCCTCTTTATATTGATCCGTTCGCAAGGAACATTTAGGCTCTTCATTGCCAAAATCAAATTGATTGGTGAAGGAAATGATGATTTTGAACGTGGAATTCATTCTTCCCCTCTTTCCCTTTTAGATTCGATATGGCCGAGGAACAAAACCAGGTATCTACCGATGAACTAGACGCATCTTGGATAGGGGACGGACCATTGTACATCTAGATACATATAAATGCTCGACCTTGACATAAAGAATAAAGCAATTTGAAAACTACTTCATACATCATCCGAAAGATCTAAAACTCATGCATATAAGGATGCAGAAGCTCCGATGTGCTTCCATCGTTCTGTATATCAAGGAGCTCATTCAAATCAGATATGAGGTCCCATATATTTAGATATTATGTTACTATGACAAGCTAAAATTATTCATTATCAATCTAAGGGGTAAATATATCAACCAAATAGAACATACTTACATCAAGTCACACTGTAAATAAGGGGTTTTCCCCAAACATGATCGGTTAATACTCATCTAACTTACTCACATGTTTGCTACGCGTATGTCAGTACATCGTCTAACTTTGACACTAGAGTGTCTCTTGCAGGCACCCCACACCCCACACCCCTCACCTGTGCTTGAAAAAGAATTGTACAACCACACCTCTTCTTAACAGGTACACCCAACTTGATATAATAAAGCACACTATCATAAAAGGGTGAGTATCTGAAACATCTTGAAAAAAAGTAGGGGGAGGAAACCATCTTCAAAAAAGTAGGTAGAGTAACTTTAGAATTTGATTCACATATTAGTTGGATGTATTTTTATTTTTTTTTGAGAAGTTAATTGGATAGATGTTATTTGAACAACCATTTTTGTGACAACTTATGAGACAATCAAAGATATATAAAAAATGTAGGTATTGACGCGAAAAATAAAAATAGTACAGAGAGAGTAAGAACAAAATGAGAGTATAAGATAATTGTTCCAAAAGTTGTCACAAAATGACTGTATAAATATCATTTCTCTATTAGTTTTGGTTAATCTACTGACATGAAAAAAATTGAGTCATGAACAATAACTTTTTTTTAAAGAGAGCTATGAACAATAACTAACAACTTGACTTTGAGATTGACAATTGTTCGTGTATAAACAAGTGATGTGTACCTCTGAGTAGGAGTTTGTGGTTGTACCTATAAGAATTATGCTTGAAAACTTAGATTTCAGGACACCTTCGATGAATGAAACATATTTGTTAAATTCACATATAACTGAAGTATCAACCAAGACTCCTCGATTTAGGACTCTTGCCCTCGTCCTTATCGTGCTTCGTGTCTCTTAAGGCCTAGGTCGTAGTTTCTATTTTTCTTTGGTTTCCTTTCTTATTAACTAGAAATCAGACATACATTCTCGTATCGTCTATTTGTTTTTTTATTGTATTAAAGCGTATAAATTATGAACATACTTTTTTATAAAACTTTGGTTTTGATTAAAACTATTTTAACTTTGATTAAAATTATATTTATGACTTTTTTTGTCAAAAAAATTATATTTATTATTTTTCAAATCGTAACAAATCATCTTTATCTCTTTTTTTTAGAGGATCTTTATCTTTTTCAAACACCAATATATAACGATACCATAAATCTTTTTCTTTTCCTTAAAAAAAGATCCTTATTTTTATCAACAACATATAAAGCATAAAAAGCCACATCAAAATCACATACAAAGAAGTACAGATATAGAACGAATTAAATAAATAAATGAGAAGGAAATTATTATTTTTGAAAAAATTGACAAAGAAAAATTGCTATTTTTGAAGTGTAAATCTTTTGATTCGTGCCATTGACGTGGGCTTGATTTTTGGAAAATCACGTCAGATTTTGTCTTCTTCCGTTATTTTTCCAATCTTTTTCCCTTTTCTTTCTCTCTTTTTCTTTCACACCACAAAATCAAACGATTAGAAAAAAAAATCTCTTCAAATTTCAATCTCTCTCTTTCTCTCTCCGCCATGGCTTCTCTCCTCCTCCGTCTCCCAATCGCCGCCGTCGCTCTCCTCCTCCTCGCTCTCTCCACCACCACCGTCACCGCTCGTCCTTGCCGCACCTTCATCATCTCCTCCTACTCCATCCGCAACCCATCCTCCCACACCTTCGCTACCATCACCGAGATCCGATCCATCTCCCCTCTCTTCATCAACGACAACAACAAACCCTACGAAATCCTCCTCGATCGCCCTATTCAACACCTAACCCAATCTCAAAGCGCGTCGCATCCACGCGGCCCCTTAGGTTTAGGGTTTTCCACCGACGCTTACGATTTCTCTTCCCTTCGCGACCGCACCAAGGATATCCTCAGCGTCGCTCTCGCCTTACTCTTCGGTGTTGGTTGTGGTGCTCTTACCGCCGCCACCATGTACCTTGTCTGGTCCGTCTTCACCGCTCGTCATGAACTTCGCGCCGCTGCTTACGGTGATTTCTCCGATGATGAGATTGAAAGCCCCAAGAAAATGGGTGGTTATGTCAAGATTCCAGCGACTGAGACGGCTGCTCCTGCTCCTGCAGCACCGGTGAAGGATTCGGTATGAGAATTTTAAGAATCGGATTTTAAGTGGTTTATGTGGATTGTTAATAATCATAGTTGAATTTGAATGTAAAAGAAGAAACACCGAAAGGTGCAAACTCTTGCGCTGTATCAGTAATTGTTTCTCTATTACATGTTTAATTTGGAACTTATCATGTATTTTGCAATATCTTAGGATTATTATTATGATGATGAAAACCCTGTTGATTATGTTGGTTTTCTGTGTTGATTTGTTTCAATGTGGAAGCCTTACTTAAATTATGTTAAACTTGATGATGCAAATGGAAGTAATCGTGATATATATTTATATGGAACAATGGGAGTATTTTGTCATGGCTTGATTTCATCACCGTATTATATTATATATATGCAGCTTTAGGTTCCCATGATTATTTTATTATACAGATGCCAATAATGGGTTTAAAGCACAAATTCTATCAAGTTTGGTTTCGATTGCTTCGAGAGTTAGGGTCTGTTTGTCGCTGTTTTGAAGAACTTGTGAAAACAGTTTTTGACAATTTTCATAAGCTTTTTTCAGCTTATTTTCATAAGTTCTCTAATATAGCTTATAAAAACAGCTTATAGCATAAACAATTTAACTTTATACTATCTTTTGCTCTAAAAATAGTTTATGTAAGCTTATACATAAGTGTTTATCATGGTAAACGTTTGTGCTATAAGCTGTAAACAAGTCGTTTATCTAAATTGGGCCTCAGTGTTACTTATCATGGGTAACATGGTAAGGGTGTTCATAAGTCATAACCCCGCCCAACCAGTTAACTTAACCCGGTTCTAGAGTTTATTCTTAACTTGTTTAACAATAAAATAGGGTTGGAGCATGGTTTATTTTATGATTCAGTTATCAGGTTAATGACAGATTTGGGATAATGTGGGTTACCTGTCCTGTCTCTCGCACACACAACCTAGTATCTGGATGTCCAGTTTCATTTCATTTTTAGTTAAGGCCCTCGCCTCACCCTCCATCTGCTAATTTAAACTCAACCTCCATTTTACATACTAGAGAGGATCCAAAGTGCTTTTGCATATATTGAACTATCTGTTTTTGAATTACTCTCATCCTTTTATTCATTTTGAAACATATTATACACTTAAAATGATATTTTATTTTTCTTTAAGAAGCAATGTTCAAAAACTACGATGGAGTCGAAAGATACTTTTGTGTAAATAGAAACCCTATTGTATACGTAACATTAGTTTATATTTGGTTTCAGTTTGCTGCCATTTTACCAACCTAGTCTTTATTATTTACATATATTCTTTGTTTAATTTTTTTAGTTGTATTGTTGAGTTCAAGTTTAAATATTCCACTCAATCAAAATTGAAGGACTGTGTGAGGAGCACACAATCCATGCTAGTAACAAACGTAATTATAGGCTAAAATGGTTTAGTTCTAACTGCTCTTTATTAAGGCTCTTTGATATATTTTTGTTATAGAATAAAGGTGAAGTTATTGTTCCTTCTCAGTTTTTTCTTTCACCCCTTAGCTTTTATTCCGCACAATAATCTAAGTCCTCTTTGCTGTCAAATCCAGAGAAGTTCCGACATTTAAGTGAATGTTGATGATTGCGTGTAGAAGTTGAACTTGAAAATTAACCCTCTCTAATAGGGTACAATCTATTCTAGTTATGTGAATTTCGTAACATTAACATATAAGTATTATTCTTCTAATATGCTCTTGAATGATGTGGGAAGTTGCTGAAGCCTTAGGCTCAAGAAACATTTGTAGATATGCTATTTTTGGGTTTTCCGCCAGGTTATGAATTAACAGCAAGAATTTAAATTTTATTTGTTTAAGAAGTGGTATTTGGTGTGGAGTCGTTAATTATTGTGAATACAACTGCATTGTGAGGTCTAATGACACTGAGTTAATTTAATAAAATTGTTCCTGTACATTCTCCGGTTGTGCAGCTCTGTAGTCACTTAATAAAATAAGATCTATGTAGTGGCTTAATGTTAACATATGCCCTATGGATTTGTTGTATCATTTTATGCGGGGTCCGGGGTCCACTATTTTTCGCAAGTATGCTACGGTAAAGCGTTCGATAGAAACCTTCTTGTTAGTTGTATCTCCCAAGCAAACCCCTTTTATACGATGCCATTCTAGACGGTTGTTTGAAAAGTGTATTTTCATGTTCATAAGCGCAACAAAGATGATAAAGGTGAAAAAATGGTTGATACTCTATACTACATGCGTTGAGATCGAATTCGATCTTGCATGAGCATTCTCAAGGTAGCAGGACTGGTTGGTAATAGCAGATAGAGATGATAGTGTATTAGCGTTTTAAAGGGTGTGATTCTGAGTTAGTTTCATCATTTATAAGAAGCTGGGGAAAATTTGAAATTCCTACTGTTTTTTTCATCCTATGTATCCCATTTCTCATTAACGTCTAACTGTTCATTAGTATTTTGTCGTGCTTCGTATCTATCTTATTTATGGAAACGAACTTATGTCAATCATTAGCAATAGCTTGATGAATACAATCTGGAATAAAAAAAAAAAATAAAAAATAAAAAAATTTGCCATGGATATAGCAGCTCTAGATAAAAATAAATAATTATTTTAGCGGTTCTCTTGGTGAACTCTACCAATGAGTTTATATAGCTGCTCTAGCTGAAAAATGAGTAATTATATTAGCATGTCTCTTAATGAACTCTACCGATGAATAAAAACAATACAAACTTTGATAATAAAACTAGAAGAAGAGACATTGTTTTTAGGTTTATTAAAACTATCAACTACTAATTTTTAATCAAACTATAAAAGTAATGTTTTCAGCACGTAATTCAGTCATCCAATGGATAGCGCAGCATAACCCAAGAGCTCTCTTCGCATAGGTAAAATGACCATGTTTAACTCTTTGACACATTTCAACGCCTGCTTTGTTTATTGGGGGATGCTAAAGAGTGTCCTTAGAACATTGGTTAAGAGGACAAATTTAGAAATGTTGCATTGGAAAAATGGTGAAAAGTGATAGATGTGACTTTTTATAAGTTAAAAAATTGCTAAATTCAATGCAAAGTTACCATTTTGGATTTCCTTAACTAGTGCCCTTAGGGTCCTGGTTAGCCTAACCCTTGTTTATTTAGGAAAATTGCGTCAATGCATTTGAACACTTTGGTGGAAGTTTTTTTTTCCCACGTTTATCTTACCGACGTTGTGTAAAGGATAAATATCAGAGAATTGTTCGGTGTTCGTGGATTGCTCAAAAGCCCCTTGAATCGAAACCCATGAGTCTGCAAAGTCTATCAAGAATGACCCATGAGCGTTTTTTGTATCAAAGCGTAACAAGCCGGGCAATTCACTAGACATATAGGGTAATTTTCTAAATATAAAGGATACTCATCTGATGAAAAAATAGAAAGAAGACAACTCATTTTTACTACTTTTGGTTTACGTAAAATATATGAATTTCTACTTTTATCACTAATAAAAATATCTGAAGAACTGTTTTTGTATCTTGTGACCTGTACTCGTTTGAGTCTTACAAATAGAATTTAGTAAGAATCACATGTTAACATTGACAATTCAAACATTATTGTATGTTCACATGAAAATGACGCACGACCCATATTTGTTAGACAAAAAAAACTATTAGATGTCATATCTATGACCTTATCAACCAAGAGTAACGATTTTAAGTTTCACACAAATAGTAGATAGGTTATTTTTTACGGCAAAAAGTTTATAGCATTTCATTAATTCATAAATAATAATGACTCAATTGCACAAAAGAATATAGATGAAAATTAGCTAGACATGTGGCTACTCTTGTATGAACATGAGCAACCCTATAAAACGGAGAAACAATTTAAAAATGTAATACCACATTCGTAAGACGATCAAATACACAGTTAACTGCATGCATAACTACTCAAAACATGCACATATTACAAACAAAATAGTACTGCTTCCATCCTATATTAAATACAAGTATCATTCGATAGTTTCACATATTAAATTCGTCAATTTTATGTATGTTTCAAAATAACCTTTCAATTAATGTTTCAGAGAGATCATATATCTGGGGGTAGCAGCATTTAAGAGATCCCTATAAATGGTTTATAGTTGTGATTTTAATGAGGTAGAAGTTGGATCATTCAAAGAAAGTACTAGAACATAAAGAGCTTTAATATAAAACAGTTTTCTCTAGTTGCCTACTTAGAGTACACAAGTACAAGCAATAAGTTTATCAAATGCTAAGATAGTACTAGTAACTAGTAACATTAATTCTAGCTTTCAGTGCCTCAAGTTCAGATTGACACAAAAGCTTGTCCTAAACTTCTTATCATACATAAATGTATATTTTCTTCTCAATCATGACATAAATAATAAAGATGGCACGTGGAATAGATTAACAGTACTTCCCAAAGAAAATGATTAATAATAATACACAAAGAAATTGTCTTAACCGTGGAACCTGAAGGTTACATTTGGGAATCATCTCGTTCTCAGTAATCAAGTGAGCCAATTGATGGTGGTTGTCCAGAAACAATGTGGTGAGATTCACCAGTGCCATTAAGCCTTTGTCCTGAGCCTAGTCCATGCATTTCTACCGCTTGATCTCCCATCTTCTGAATATCTTCCGGTGAAAGTATTTTGATATACCAAACGTTATTCACGAATGATCTACAAAGGGTCATGCAAAAAATAAAGAAAATGTCAACAGACATCAACCAAAGATAAGAAATTTTAAACGCAAGTTCAGCAAAAGTATTGGTGGAATTGAAACCGATACTTACTCCCACGGATCGTCGCCAAGGAGAAGCACATCATTCTCCCGGTCAACGAACACAAGCTGCCAGCCTGATCTAAGAGGGTCTTCTAACTTCCCCTCAATTCCAAACATTTGACCCAACTCCTCTCGCAGCTCGCGATAGCAGCTGAACCGAGAGATGTCAAGTGAACGCCCAACCGATCCCGATTTGTAAACCTATGAAAAGACAAAATTAAACTACTAAATTCAATCAAAGAACAGACAAAAGCTGTGCGGATTACTTAAGAATCATACCTTTACAAATGTTGGGTTCTGGTTTTGTGGGTCGATTTGCTCTGCATTTTGCAAAAATGAAGATGAATCTTGCATGCAGGCATATAGAGAACCCTGGAATCCAGACTCCCCTAATTGTGTTGATGCACCAGTGTCCGATGTTGAAGCAGTGTAATTCGGGACAGTGGTGGGGAGTAGAAGACCAGATGAATCGATATTGACACCCGAGAGAGTATGATTTTGGGCATCTGAATCACAATGTGGAGGCACTATAGCTGAATCTTTTCCAGAATATTGTGCATGTGACATTGCACTGCCAAAGGCATTGACCTGCATATTTCCATACTTTGGAGTCCATGATTGTTGTGGTAATTGTTCATTCATCAATGACTGACCACTTCTCGTCAGACTCGATAGATTCAAGAGATTGCCAGTTCCTTCAGCGCAAAGCGAACCAAGCATGTTTTGTCCCGAGGGAACTGAAGCAGGAAACTTAATATTTGAATCCAGGAAATCTGGTTTTGAATATGATGGTGACGGCACATTGGATTGTTGTTGTCTCTGATGGAGCTGATCATTTTGAACAAGAAGTGTATCTTGATATGCATGTTGCTGTTGTTGAGCTTGGAGTTCTTGATTATTATTTGGTTTCTGAAGAAGGTGCTGAGACAGGTTTTCTGTAAGTACTTGGGTTTGTTGTGGCTGCATCATATTAGAGGACACCGATTGTTGAATTGATTGTGGCTGGTGAAGTTGCAAAGGTGAATTAGTGTTTCCTGATTGAAGGTAATGGGTAGGCTGTTGTTGAAAATTCACCATTTGTGGCCTCATGAGATACCCACTACCCATGTTCTGCATTCCAGCTGCTGCCAACATGGCTTGGTATTGTTGATTCTGATCATTCCCGAGTAAAGTTGGATCGAGTCTCTGCTGCATCCAGGGCAACATACCAGCACCTTGAAAGTTTAGGGAATTGAGACCTTGGTCTGCAGGTCCACCTCTCATCCACATTAGGGCATTTGTTGCTTCGTCTCTACCATCTGAAACAAGATCCTAGGTAAGTAGAGGATACACAAGAAGACCCTCAAAATAACCAAAGGATTTTTGGAAAGAGGAAAAGACAAGAAACACTAAGACCCCTAAGTGCTGCTTGGATAAACAACTTAATTAAGCACGTATAGCATAAGCATTTATCCTACATGTGCTTATGAATAAGTTATATCTACAACAAAAAAATAAAAGAAGTCAAATTGTTTTCATGTAAGCTACAAGTTGTTTTCATAAGAGCTGTCATGGAGAGCTTGTGGAAATAAGATGAAAATAGTTTATAGACGTGTCAGGAGCTGTTTCCATAAACTCTCCCAAATAGTCTCCCAGGTGTCTATGCCAGTAGATAAACTCAAAAGTCAATCCAAACAAGCCCAAAAATATGGATCAACAATAAAAAAATCATGTCCCTATGTTTTGGACATGAAAAATATGAAAGCTACAAAATCTAAAGGCTATATATACAGACACACACACAAACAGGTACTAATGACTACAAAATTGTCGCCTTATTTCACTTTTTTCCATCTCCATTTAATTAAAAAATTAATTTGCAGTATTCACTAACTTTAACTCTCAATTGCTTTCAATTACACATGTCATAACTCAAAGCACGTGATAGTCAAAGAAAAATTACAGATGGAAATTTGTAAACCATATTACACAGATAAACTGATAAGGAAAAATGTACCAAGCAAAGATGAGGTGCCAGGATGCCATGGACGTTTCAATCTGAGGGGAAACAATGACGGATACATTGGGAATGTTGTTAAAGGCTCAATTTCCCATAATGACACCCGTGGCTGTCTCTCTCCTGCTGTTGATTCATCCCATCCAACCTATTCACAACAGATAAAAAGACTGAGTAAGAGCCATTTTTGAAAATGTCTAATGAAATTTAACTGTGAAAATCACAAAGGACTTATGTGTGATACATGTAACTTTATTTTTTACATAAATATAATGATATTAACAAGAGCCATAATAACATTAATAAGTGAAACCAATATAAAAAAAGCTGTAAAACAATGATATATGCAAGTGTAACTATTTCAAAAACCATTTAGAGATATGGTACAGTTCTTCAATTGTCCTAGGTTGACTTACATTTACAAATAATATAGAACAGGCAAAGTGGCTTTAAATACCAGAGTTTGTAAATATCAAATTGATCCTTACAAACATAATTTCCTGAAAATTTTGCTGGCAAAAAAGGATTCTAGAATTTGAAAAAGGTAATTAGGACGCGAAGGTGGAAATACAAAAATCCTGAAATGACGTTGACTGAAGGCATATGTGTACATTAAACAGAAAGGTTTTAAGGATTAGGTCAATGCTTTCAAGGACAACAAACAAGTAGATACCTATGCATGAAGGTTGAGAATTTGATTGGGAATTAAAAGGAAGGAAAACAAAGACCTCTGAAACGTAAGCATGTAACAAAGCATTAAAATAGAGAAAAACATGGAAAGATATCTAGGAAGACCGCGCTCCTCCTTGGGCACAGTCAACAGAACAAGGCATATAACTAAATAGCAGCACTGAAGTTTACATAATAACAATAGGTATAATATATACTGCTATCTATCTTTCAAACACCTTGCATTGACATCTTTACTTACCTTGACAGAGCGCCAATGAGAATTCGGCCACCGAACAGCATCCAGATCACTTATGCCTGTTATTGTGCCCATGTACCTACAAAATGAAAGTGAGACATGGGTAAGTAAATGAGAAATAGTTTGGTGCAGTACTACAAGATGATAGTATTTTTCCTTCTCTCACATATCAATTGCCGATCACATAAAATAGCGGTTTTTTCAGATTCCGCTATGCTATCGCTGCTATAGCCACTATTTGACAACACTTTATTTTAAATCGCATATCACAGAGCAATAGTGGTTTGTTAAAATTCCGCTATTTGACAGCACTACAGCTGCTTAAAGAAAAATAAGTAGCTTTAGGAGAAATAGTATCTAATGTCTACATGTACCTGCGGACACTTGACTCTTCAGTCTCAAAGAGCATCCTGAAGCGCATACCAACAGAAATACGTGTATGGTACACGGCTTTGATATATTTTGAAAGTGGTATGACAAACTCAGATGGACTAGCCCTGCCCATGATGTAAACTGTCAAAAGAAGCATTGTAATTTCTTATAAAGAACTCATAAATGAAAATTCAGACAACATTAACAACCTTGGATTATAGAAGACAGTAAAACAGCTATTAGTTGCTGAAGCATGAGCAGCGGCTGCAAGAAGTCCAATGTGCATACTGTCACTGGACAGAACAGATGATGGCATTACAGTTTGCGGTCGATTGGCTCGACGTATTCCCAAAAGAAGCTGATTCTTCTCATTCCTAAAAGCAAAAATACATGGGATGAATATAAAAGAATTAATGCCCAGCTCTCAAGGGGAAGAAACGGTAGCCAAAAGAGAAAAAAGAAACAATCACCATATGAAAAGCACGGAATCTCCAGCTACAAGTCTCTTAGCACTGACAAATATGCTCCAGCCTGTTGTAAGAAGGTGTCGTTTAGGCTGTCCTGAAATGACATGCAAGCAACAAAGGCATTAGCAAGAGTAGAAAATACAGCTGAAATTTGTTTATTTGTGGTTATGTATTGGTAGCATAATTAATAATGACTCCAGTACATTTCTCTAAATTAGAAATAGTGCACTTAAAGATGTGTTTCTGTTGTGGCAGAAAGAATGGCTCCGAAACCAAAACATGAATAAGCAAACTTGTAAGATTAACTTAAAACGACAGGTAAATGATATGAAGTTACTACATTTACTAATTTTTCACTTAAAGTAAAACTATGAAATAATGGAAGAAGATTGATGCATAAGCTTCCGTCACACAAATCTCCCTTTCAGCCAACCGTCATGGTCACAATCCATGGTCAGATCACTCAAGTTTTGGATTCATTCAAGCTCCTCATACAAAAAAGATGGCTACTGTTGGGGACAGTTCAGAGTTCGAAGGTTGGTCAATTTTGTTTTTGCTAGTTTATATCAGGATTAGGCATCTAATAATGAAGTTGATGGAGTTTCCATGTACTTACATTGGTGATACTCATGAAAGAACAAAAGAAAAATGCAAGAAAATAGTTAGCAATATATATGTGGAGCATGTACAAACAGGAGTTTCCCAAATCTTGGACACTCGTGATAGGTCACACTATTGATCTGAAATTTAATGTTCACCAACAACAATACCAATCAAAGTCCCTTCTAAAAAAATTAATAAATAATTCCCTTCTCATTATGAAGCCGGCTACATGAGCTGAGCAATTCTATAGTATGACTCAAGTCTAGTGATAGACCATTTACATCTAAATCTCTCAATATTATACCTAATTGTTTTCCTTGGCCGCTCTCTAATTATATGAATTTCATCCATCTAGTATGCCCTATTCATCGGTGTGTATAGGGTCTTCTCCATACATGCCCAAACCATCAAAGAAGAGACTGCTATCATTTTAACAATGGGAGCTAACCTGGCGTTCTCTTTAATGATATTAACCTTTATTCTATTATATCCTGTGCAACAACTTAATCATTATAATGTTCTCATGCATTCAATTTCACAACAATGTAGTTCGCAATCACATGGTTATGCAGTAATTTTTTAACTGAGTTAAACAATTTTACTACACAATACACTAATAACATTCTTTCATTTCATTCGCCCTGCTTCTTGTATCCTATGATTGACATCTTTTATATTTTCGGTTGTTTTGCATTATGGACCCAAGGCGCTTAGCAATACTTTTTGAAAATTTTTAAATAGGTATCCTATTGTTTAAAAATAATGATTCCCAAAAGGCCAAGATCAGAAATGCCGTTTTCATAGAGCTATAGAGACATATTTATAGTTTTTAACCTGTAAGAATTTATTAAAAAGTTTGAAAAAAAATAAAATATATATATAGGGACTTAACAATTAAATTAATCTTTAAGGTACATAAAAACCAGACAGCTCTGACTACTAAAGTGCCTTAGTTTCCTCAAGGTCTTGCACAAAATTCCCCGCCTAAACTGGAGAATCCTAACTTAATCTTTAGTATGGCATATCTACGCACAATCCAGTACTCTAGGTAATTCACAGGTGCCAAAGGCATGCATCTCTAGAGAAAAACGTACTAGCAATATTTTGTTGCATATTTTTAAGACTCTGATATAAATAACAAGATCGTAAGAATGAAGTTAGAGTTGTACCCCGAAAAATATGTCGAAACTTCCATTCAACATCATGGAGATCTCTAGCAATTAGTTCTTGTGCTGGTGGTTGCTGCGAGAAATCCTGTGTAGCCCAAAATTTAAGATAAATGCATCTATAACCATCTAGAATCAAACACAAAGGCAAAATATGAACATTACCAGCGGAGGGAAAACTTTCTCAGCTGCGCGACGAGGAACAGAGAATCCTCCATGTGTGCTGGTGTCACTAGCTGTCAAAGTCTTGCAAAAATAGTTTGAGGGCTGCTTACTTGGAATGCCCAATTCCATAGGAAGAAATGTATCCTTCTGCTCTTCCTACATCCATAGTTACAAACACAAATTTCAGTTCTCCAAATATAAAGAGAAGTTCAGAACACATAATGCAAACAGGTCAAAGAAAGTCACCATACCGGAGTCAACGGCTGTAGTGTCATTTGAGCATACACTTCATCTGTTTCAACATCTGCCTGAAAATCAACAAGCACTCAAGCTCAATGAATTTACTCTGTAGACAAACAAGCATAACTCGATTATCATAAGCGAAAGATATGAATATACTCACATGCATTGTAACATTATGAAGTTGACAAACCAACTGAGGTGGTAAACTAGGGTAATTTGGTATTTGTCCATCGATTTCTCGGTTAGTTGTAGCAGACACCTGGAATCAATCAAAACATGTTCAACTCAATGTCCATCCATTCATAGAATCTATTGAATTGTTTCCAAAACAAATTTGCAAGAAAGGTTTCATTATCTTCCATTGCAAGCAAATTGAAACAATGTAGGGAATGGAAAAGCAAAAACCTGCTCACTATGACCCTGAGGGAAGTAAACCACACGAGTTCCTGCAGTTGGTAGGGACACTAAGGGCCCCGCACATGCATGCCATAGCTCAGAATTCAGACATTTCTTCTCCCCTCCTCCTCCTACCATCATCAAAAAGAGAAAAAGGAAATAAAAAAACTTACAAGGTTGTTTAAACAACATAAAAGGAGTACTATGATAGAGACACACAACATATTTATATACATATGTAAGACTAAAAGCCAAAACAAATACTAAGAAATGTTAATAAAGCAAAAAGAAAGAATTGAAATGGATACCTTCATGTCCCTGCTGACCCAACCCTGATGTTGAAAGCTTCATATCACTCAAGCTTTACCCTTTTCCTTTATATCTTCTTTCTCTTTCATTCAAAGACTCAATAGTACTATAAATTTGGCAATCACAAAAACCCTAACTTAAAACCATAAACTTTCAATTAACTTCAAGCCATTTCAATTCACATTCACCAATCATTTCATCAATCAAAACCAATGCACTACTCTACCACTCCATACTTAAATACTCAAAATCAAACAAACCCAAAATCCAAACAAAACCAAAACATCCCAAAAACAATAATGAAAAAAACAACCCTTTAAGGTAAAACACTAAAAAAACAAAGAAAGTTTTGTTTTTTACTTGAGCTACACAAATTTCAAGCAGAAACTTGATGACCCAGAAACAGCATGACCCAGTTGGACTTAACCTGCACGAGTGACACGTTGTTCAAGATCACCATGAAAAAAAAACCAAAAACAAAGTAAAGGGCCTCTTTTGTGGCCTATCACTATCGATTGAGACCGAGTGAGGAAGTGTTTTACAGTACTCACAGGGAGTGTGATGACAGAAGAGAGAGAAAGTTAGAGAGAGAAAGAGAGAATTAAAGGAAGAGGGTCATTTCTTTTCTTTGCATATATAAGGGGGCCCCGACCAAGCTGGACATGGGTACAGTAGAGAGAGAAAGTGTAAGAGAAAGAGAGAGAAACTAATGTTTGAGAGTTATGGGACGGTAAATATATCTGAACCGTTGGATTATCCGTACGGGGTAATCTTGACTGTTGAAATTGTTTGATGTGACAGCAAGCATGTGCCACCATCCTTCACCGGTCACTGTCTCAAGTACGGAGTATTGAGGTGAGAGAAAATTATTACCACCAAATTATATTTTTTTATCTTAATAGAATATAATGCATAGCTCACTATTATATATAGGGCGGGGTTCGAACCCCGAACACCCCACTTATTTATCTTATAAGGTGAATTTTAACCACTAGATTATTTGACCAAAAAATTAAATATATAATGTAGATGGACTAATATATTAAGACTAATACATCGAGTCGAATAGAATCAGAATTATGAGTTAAACTTCAAGACTAATACATGATCTCAAGATATCTAACGTTATGTTTTGTTAACGAGGGTTTCATGACATTTTTTAAGAATTCTAAATTAAGAAATTACTATTTTTAGAAAATGTCAAATATTTTGATTTTCAATTCATTAAATAATTTTTTGTAAAAACTTATTATTCTCTGTATCTCAAATTATATGATGTTTGGTCATTACACAAGTATTAAGGAATTTAATTAATGTTGTATGAAAATAAGATATTATGAGTTGTTTTACAAAATTGTCTTTATTAAATAGTATGAGAAAGATAAATTAAAGAATTGAAAAAAGATATAATAACAAATAGTTAAAGATATAATAGGAAAAAAACATTAATGTTTTATTGGAATTGTAAAGCGAGATAATATGAGACAATTTTTTTCAAAAAGAAATATAATTTAATACGGATGGAGTATTTAAACTCTATAAAGATTAAGTGTTTATACAATTGCACTCTTAAAAAATAAAAACTTTCTCTCTGACCTCTCTCTAGTTTCTCAAACCTTCTTCCACCCTTTAATCCAAATTCCGGCCGACCCTATGTAGCTGTGTTGCGGCGGTGATGCGATGAGACCTCGTCTCCGCACCACGGTCCTCCTCCCCTGGTGGTGCTCTATTTGTGTTCGTTTTGTTTTCACATCTCCTTGTCTTGGTTCTTTTTGGGTCCGGTCCTGTTGTTTCCTGCGCATATCTGCTCCAGATCTAGCGTCATTACATAGGGATGGCAATGGGTACCCATTGGGCAGGGTACCATAATGCCCATCCCCATACCCGCGTTTTATGAAAATCCTCATACCCGAGCCCATACCCTTGTGGGCAGTAAGTTTGGTGCCCGTCCCCTTACCCTATGGGTATCTCAATGCCCGTACCTGCATCCATTACCCGCATTTTCACAACAAAAAGATAATAAATAACAAAAAATATCATAACATAATTAAAATATGATATGAAATTTTCTAA
>Ga0315915_1005274_pt1 | contig 16147 bp, 8 predicted proteins | sample MpolbnodulesMG_FD_207738 | JGI IMG/M metagenome (GOLD analysis project Ga0315915, IMG submission 207738) | Medicago polymorpha root nodule microbial communities from Los Angeles, California, United States - branched nodules | ecosystem: Host-associated > Plants > Roots > Nodule | place: USA... | reverse complement strand
GGATGATTTCGCTAGGAGCAAAGCTGCAGAGGCTCTTTCCAGAAAGGTTTGTTGATTAGCCATGTGGTTTCTTTCGGTATTTTGGACTTTTGGATTGGGATACAATGTGCTTTGCGTGTGGTCATGTTTTTGTGTTTTCTTTAACAGGCGATTCGAACATTGATCTCAAAAGATGCTGGGTCAGTAACTTATCCTGGTAGTTATTGACTTTCCTAGTTGATAATCATTCATTTTGAATAATAGATATGAAGACTAAATACTGCAATTGGTCCTCCAACCATACACGAGACATTGATTGAGTCGGTCCTTTGAAGATTTTGGACATCGGTTTGGTCCTTTGCAGCGTAAATAAGCATCGATTTCAGGACCAAATTGATGTTTGAATACATTTTCTGAGACTGAATTGACTTTGGTAAAAACACTTAAGGGTCAAATTGATGTCCAAAAATCCCTGTTGGACCAGACCAACTTGATGTTTGGTGTATCTTTGAAGTACTAATTTGAATGTTACTATTAGTTTGAAGGAATTTTCTTCCTGTTATCTCATTTATTTGTTTTGCTTTATCCTATAATGACAGGATGATTACATTTGACTTGCTTTTGTGTAGGTCCTAACAAACTGTTTGTATTAATTAAGGCCCCTTCTTCTTTCAACCAGCCTCAACATTTTCTGCCCAAACGCGATTTCAAGTACAACAGAAAGGTAAACTAGACATTGAGGACATATTTAATTTGTGGTTATTCATTTTTAGGTTTGAAGTATATGATGGTTCCTGTCTGCATAGGGCATTATATGCTGTATTTGTTAGTGTTGTCTTTATAGTGAGTGATGTTGATGACTTCTTTATTTGGTAAAGAAGATAGCAAGTGCTATCTATATGTTTGCTGCTTTCTGAATTCAAATATTGCTGATTTTTTTTTTGTATATGAATGAGAAAGTGAATATATAATTTACACACACACACACACATAGTTGTGAACTTGATGATACCTGTGACAATTTGTAATTCATCATTAAATCATTAATACGATCACTCTTTAATTTCTTTTAAGCTATAACTTTAGTTGTTGCTTTCGTTGTTCCCGTTGACTTGTTTTCCTCTGGAACTGAAACAAGTTGTTTTTCTCTTGCTCCCTGAGTAAGCTTAATGACATTTATTTAGGATGAAAAAAACTAAACTTTCAGTGTATCTTAAGGGGCGTTTGGCATTTAGAACAGATTAAATACACCCTTATGAGAGAATGAACCTGTTGAAGTATGAAAATGAAACTGGTTTTAATATAAATGTTGTTTGTTTGACTTAAAATGAGTTGTAAACTAAATTTATTTTATCAGACTGAGGTTCCCAATTCTTAGTAATAGGTTGTCATCAATTATATGTTTCTATCTTACACCTTTTTGGAGGGGCTTATTGCATGTATTGCCAGCAACTGAACTGCATTTTCACCTCAGATTGTGCCTCTCAGGCTACAGATTAAGTGCCGGAACCAGGATCAAGAAGCGGCTGCTTCTACTTCAGAAGATTGGATCTGGTAACTTTCTTATGATATGAATATTTATCTGATGATGACACATTTTTAATTAGATGAATTGCCTTTTATTATCTGCTACTTACCAAATTACCTGTTTATAACTACTAAATGTTTATTTGTTGGCGGAGGTGAAAAATTGCAGAAAACATGTGACTGTAATTTTTTTTTTGCTCTCGATGTGGCACATTATATCGTTACTAGTAAATTTTGTCATTGTTAGATTTTTTTCTTCTATTTACAGTATATCTAGTCAGTTATTTTTGTTAGAGCATATCATTACTGTTTGCCAGGGAACAATAAATTTGCCTTGCTGTTTGACATTTCGGACCTTTCTAAATATTTCATTTCATATCTACCAATTTTATCGTTTCCATCCTCTTTCATTATATGGCTTCTTGATGCCTTTGAAATGATTTGCACCTTCTACATCACAGGTTTCAATGTCGACATGTGATAAAAGGCCTTGCCATGAATGCAATGCCAGAAGATTGAAATCCTCCGATATAACATAGGAAGATATGTTGTAAATACGACTTATGCTTGAATTGAAGCTAATGTACCGTTGTTTCATTTAGTTGTGATGTGGGGTTATTAAAGCTTAGATATCATTATCGTTGCAACTTGCAACATTTTCGACCATCTTATACCATGTATGTTGAAAAGTAAGAAAGGCGTTGGTAGAACTACATGTTATACAAAGCCGTTAGGAAAGCCAGTGATTGCAGTTTTTATGGACAATAGAAGCCCAAGAATATGGAAGTTATGAAAAGATTCCAGGACTTAACAAGATTCTATACCCAACCTTGTATTATGATTCTCTTTATCTGTAGCTTTAATTTTGCAAGCAAGTTTAAATTATTTGATCTGGTTGCATTAGAAAATGTGCAATTGATTGTGTGAAGATATCGTTGAATTGGTTTTGCATCTTAACTTCTGTGCACTTGAGACTGACATTATGCATGTTATACAACAACTATCTGTCTGTACCTTGTTGCTGCGTGTCAATTTAGTTCAGTTGGTGATTTAGCATGTGCTATAAAACTGGCCATAATACTGTTCTTTATTTGATTATTATTTCGATAATGTAATGTTTTTTAACGGTTGATACTGTAATACTATTCCTCTCTTACATATATAATTATCACACCCTTTATCATACATAACTATAGCATTTTATTAATGACATGTTAAGAGCATTTCCAAAACTCATGGTAATGTGATGTGACTGCTGGCCTCACATTTTCATCCGTAGTACTCGTATATAAAAGTCCACTTAGTGGCCTTTCCACTAACCACTCTACAAAGTTTCAAATTTTTGCTGTCATTGGTCTCCTATCATTTCAGGAACAATTGGTTGAAATTAATGTAGAACTTCAATTCAAGGGATGTAATGCTCCCTTTGCATTGGGTTCCTTTTCGTTGAGTATCCATATTCTAGATTTATACATATGTTCACCTAATTTCTCCACTAAGTAATTAATGTGACCGCAACCTAATATTGCCCATCCTCTTTTTTGACGTTGGTGCTAGTTGGTAGCAATTTGCATTTGCTAATAAAGCTAAATAAACTCATGTACCTGAGTATAAACCACACACATAAATGCCCAGTGATCCACTTACTTCAATAGTCTTAATGTTATTTATTTGTATTACATTGTGGAATATGTAATAAACAAATCAGATAAATTTTCTTTTTGCATAACAAGAATCATAGACGTCAAATTTCAGATAAAGGCAAAGCTGATAATTTTAATTATGCAATACTCTTATAAATTGTGTATTTGTGTGAACTAAAATTCATGCTATCACGTTGACAAGCATGGCCTCAATTCTTGCTTGGACTGTTCGTGTACCTTGAGGTTCAGAGCACGATTTTTTGTTTGGTTACAAGCATTCAACAATACATCTTGTCTTACTCATATGCATATCAGAATTATGGGATTGCATACGTACATCGGCAGATTTGTGAATTGTCCTCAAGACACGTCTCAACCTGGGAAATGGTTTTCTAATTTGTTGTTGTTGTTGTTGATAACCAACACAAAAACAATCCTTAGTCAAAAATAAAACACAAACACAATCGGATCAGAACTTGAAGACCCTTAAAATTTACGTGAACATGTAACCATCCTGTTATGTTCCGTTAATATATTCCTAAACAAGACAAACACCAACAAAAGTTGTTAAACTCTTTAAACTTGACTAGTTGAACACCACATTGGCTTTATCTTTCACATTGACTAAGTATATCTTTAAATTGGCTTGCAAAATAACGGTGACACTATGGTTTTGTTGAAATTATAATGTATAATTTACTCTAAAATTGCAGTTACTCATCGCGATTGTCTTTTCTCTTTTAATCTTGAAAAAGTATGACTAACTTGTATCAACAATAGCTTAATAAAAACTGAAACTTAATCAAACTCTTTGTTGCATGGCCACTTCTAATTGAAGTTATATCCACGTGTCCGACACGTGTTGTGTCTGACACCAACACTTGTGATTACATTGAATTATGTCATTTTCTCAATTTTATCAATGTCAACATATTAGTGTCTGGTGTCCGTGCTTCGTAAATCAAACTCTTTCATCTTGCTGCCCTCAGCATCTACATCAGCTTCCTCCAAACCTATACTGAAAATATGATTGGAAACGTGGTGAGAAAGAAACACCAAACGCACGGTGAGTTTCAAGTTCTAAAAGCTTAAAGCAGGTTTTTGATAATTGCACGGTGCCAACGTGAGAATTCATCTTTCTATGCTGTTTTATTTTTTGTTTCCTTTGTTTATTATTATGGTTCAAAAAGTTGCATCAGTGGCCAACAAAACCAAGTAGCTAACGCGTGCAAAAACATATATCTTCTAATTGTTTGTCGACCCGTTAGGATGGTACATATGTCGTACACATTAAATAAGCACACAAATGACAAATTATAGTGCATGTTTTTTTCTTCATAAAAAATTATAATTCAACGTATGAACGTCAGCGGTGTACATTGTACTACACAAGAAACCGCGTACGAAATGACGTTTTTATATTTTTTATTACAAACATAATTGATAATCTTTTTAGACCCAAAAAAGTTAACTTTTTAAAAGAATGATTAAATAATTTTTACTTAAATAAGTTTTAGATTTCTATATAAACATATAGTCTCGGAGTTAGAGGTAGTGAAAACTTTAACTATGTGAAAGAGGTTGGAATTTGCAAAAGACAAATCTTTTCTAAATCTTATAGCAGAATTATATGTTTTTAATGTGGTTTAGGCGTTGAACACTCATCAACGATATCCCAACTATGTTGAACCTATTATTGAAGATTGCATTAATTTTAATGTCTTTTTTCGTAGTTTAAGTTTATTGTATTTTAGGCGCGAGGCTGACTGCCCATTATTTAGTTCAATATTATCTTCATAATTTGGATTGCATATGGATCGAAGAGACCCCAACTTGTATTTATGCACTCTTGACTTTTGATTAATTGTCAAACTTTTGTTAATGAAATTTTCTTTAATGTAAAAAAAAAAAACATATAGCCTCTTTAAAAAAATTTAACAAGTTGTTGATCCTACAAATAATTTTTATCAGGGTTAATAGGTCTTTACCTCCCTGTAATATAGGCCATTTCCAGTTTTCCCCCTGTAAAATATTTTTTTTGATTTACTCCCCTGTAAAATATTTTTGTTTTGATTTACTCCCCTAATAGGCCAAACAAAAACGAAAATTTCTTGAAAAAAAAAAATTGGTTTTTGTTTGGCCTATTAGGGGGGTAAATCAAAACAAAAATATTTTATAGAGGGGTAAATCAAAAAAAATATTTTACAGGGGGAAAACTGGAAATGACCTATATTACAGGGGGGTAAAGACCTCTTAACCCTTTTTATCATAACCTTTAATCTTTATTTTTAAATCAATGTATGTGTGTTTTTCCTATTTTTTGGATGAGTTTTTGCGAAGATGTTTAAAATATTATAAAAATCTCTTTCACAAAAATTTATAATTTTAAAACAAAATATTAATTAAATATCAGTTTTTAAGCACTAAAAACTTAAAAGTTCGTATTTAACTTATCCATTGTTTAAAAAATTAAATTTTTGCAAGACATAATTTTATAATGTATTAAACATGATAACAAAATATAATTCACAATTTCAAATGATACACGTGAGTTTAATTAAGAACAAGGACTAAAAGTTGTGATATAAGATATTTCTTAAATGACTGAAACTTCTTGAAAATTTTAAAATGACTAAAAACAAAATTTAAAATATTCATAGAGAGCAAAAAACTTTTTTGTTCTTTGAAAACATATATTTTTGTTTAAATAGTTTAAGATGTTAAAGATATTCTTAATCAATGGTTATAACCTGCACAATTTCTATGTATTTAGCTATAATATGCACAAAACTAGTAGTTAGTATTATTATAGTTTATTCTTAGTTTTTCTTTAAAAAATTAAAAATAATAAAGTCCATATTTTCTGAGACGACATCATAGAACTTGCCTAAATATAAACATTAAAATAATAGCCAAGTTCAATCTTATGTAGGTTTGGAAGACTGACCAATCTTATTTTTTTTATTTTTTTATTTTATAAAATACTTCCCCAAAATTTCTTACTAATATTATTATCCCACATTGATCCTCCAACAAAATCTCATGCAAAATGATCAAACAAAATGCATATTCTCATACAAAATTATACACAACTACAAGAGCCAAATTATCCAACATTTTAAGTCTCAAATATTTTTTAGAATTTTATTCAATTATGGAGGCTACCCATGACTCATGCCGGGTTAGTCCGAATTCAAAACAAATTTAACAATTAGAGCGGACTAAAAAGTCTAAAAACTAGTTGGGCCGAAGTTTTAAAACCTAAGTTTTAAATTACGTTGAACTTTGTCAGATGAATAGGTCAATTTTGTCATTTCTGATGTGAATCACTTTACTAATAATGAAAGGTAACTAACCACTTGCACCTAATTGATAAGAGTTTATTTACCTCTTTACTTAAAGGCATAACAACAAAGAGTGAATTGAAGGGGGTATTTTTGTGGCATCTCAGCATGTAGTGGTATTATTAGAGGTTATGGAGCTAATTTTTTTATAGACTTCTCATGTGAATCAGGAGTTTGAAATGCTCTTTTTTATGAAGTTAGAGTTTTGTTTTATTGATTTCAAGTTGGCTAATATTTAAACTGGAGGGATGTAATTTTTGAAACTTATTCCTTGACAGTTAACAAGATGAACCAAAACAATTAACCATGCCTCATATCCCTTGTTGAACGGTGTCTTCAACATTATTTTAGAGAAGCTAATGTGTGTGATGTTGGCTTAGCCTCTAAAGGATATTTTTTGTTTGATTCCCTTATACTTCATTGTGGTGTTTTCTTATTTTCTCTTTTAGTCTAAAAAAAATTGGAGTTTTTGGATTCAAAGTTCACTGATTCAAGTATAGTCACAAAAAATAACTTGCACAACACATTTGAATGTACCCTGCAACATAAGCCATCTTCGTGACTCTTAGATTATCTTTGAGATTTTGGAGGGAAGGGGATGAAAAGTAGTTGAAGATTAAGAGATGAGAAGTGAGAAGGAAAAAGGAGAGTAGTCTTACACATTGCAAGAAGGTTTTTGTCTTCACACCAAAACTTCTTAATATGGAGTAACTCAAAATAAATCAAGGGGGAAACTTTAGAGGGTTCTGGAGGATTTTCAATAAATTTTCAAAGCATTCTTCTCTTTCATAATATTCTTAAAAGATAGTAACATTAATAATAGATAAGAGATTTGTTTTATTTGTCTTGCTCTACTCCCCTCAAAAGCCTTTTCTTTTCTTTTCTTTTCTCGTTTTCTTTTTCTCTTAACTCTGTCGTAGTTGGCTTGACAGAACAAATAAAAGTAGCATAACACTTAAGAAATCAGTGCAATGCCATTCAAAGAAAAAACAAACCAGTGCAATGAAATTAAATACAATAATAGAAAAATAGTGTAATAGTTCGAATAAAAAGGTCAGAATAAAAAATCTATTTTTAATAGACACAAATACTATTTCAACAAACATTCGTAAAGTATTATAATAGTATAACAATCAAGTTTTATTTCACTAATTCTTTCGCCTTTTCACGCATCCACTTATTTTTGTAGGCACATAAAATTTAACTTCCTCTTAGTTACAATGTCCACTATTTTCATAGATTTTTCTCTAAGAGTGTCTATATTTCATGTTGTAGAATAAATCATACTCTCATGAACTAACTTCTTTCGCCACGCTCGTTCACGAAAATGTGAGAATCCTTATTTTTTCACTACATCCAAGTGATAATGTTGTGGCTCTTGCTCATTTGACTATGTACTTGGACTATAAAATGTGTTGCTTCCGCGAAACAATCTAACTTTACCACTATTATGTATTTGGTTCATCTCATAAAGATTCATCAAAATTTTACGTTGGCAATCGAGACCTTACAACTCTCTCATTTTATTTGGGTTTGAGACCGGCGATGCATATCAATGCTAACATAGACATAGTTAAATATTATAATAATAAAATAAGTCAATTTACCCATTGTTTATATTTTAATCAAATAAATATATTAATTAATAAATACATTATAAACAAGTTGCAATGAGTAATAAATAGAGCTATAGTTGAATAAACACTTTGGATGAAATTTGATCACTCAATTAGAGACAAGTATAGGAATAGGAGGACCATGCTAATTTGGGGCTTACACGCCTATAGTGGGTCGCATAGTTATGTTTATATCTTTGCCAATTAGGTATAAATTCCTAATAGACATTACTTACCTAAAGGTCACTTGAAATATGATAATATTTTGAACACAGTACTTTGAACCAATATCTAGCATAGCCACTTTCACAAAACAACAAAATAGTTGCAGAAAGTTGAGAAATTCAGTTTGTCGGGGCATGGTCTTTCTATGTGCAAACATGACTGTTTTCAATGGGGTTATCTAAAAAATTAGGCCTACATTTTTAGCAATCTGATTAATTTATCAGATAAGTGTACTCTACCACGGAACTCAGCACAAAAAATAGATAAAGATCATTTGCATAGGTGCTTCTCACTCTGTTTGTACACTTTTCACATATACAATACAAATCAGTAATGTATCAATGGAGGTTGGGTCTAAAATAATGGATAAACTATCATAACATGACGAAGCAATATTTGAATTATGATTTATGGAAGTGTTTAAATTGTAGAAAAATACTTTGAATAAGATTATCACCTATGGTGAGAGTTTAAGTAGAATAGAAATTAAATTGTTAATGTAATTAATGTGTATATTTGATATAAGAACCTGAATTTAAATCTCGATGAAAGTGAAAATATTAATTTAATAACTAACAAATTAAGGAATATTTTGTAGGAGTATTTTTAAAATGGTATATTCCACGTTCCTAAAAAAATGGTATATTCCACGTGAATTTCATTCTATAATAAATGAGTAAAATTAGAATGAAATTGGTAAAATCTATTCTTAACAAAAATCAACAACCAAACTTTATCCTACTAAATAAGTTGGTTACATGGATTAAATTACGTAATAGTATTTTATTATAAACTATATTTAAATCCAAGTGAGTAACCTCTTAATTTTTTCTAATAATTTCTCTTATACTCGTTAACCTCTAAAATATATTCTTAACATTACACCAATTTCGTTCCTTCTAAAAGACCATCCCCCATAAAAGGTACGGATGATGGTGATTACATACGTGTTCCACTAAGGCCACTCACTAATTAAGGACGTCCTCTTGGTTTGTGCAAAACAAGGTATAATTTGATCAAAAGATATTGGTGCTACTTATTCATACTCCATAGTCATATCTTGATATTGGTGCTGGGCAATGAAATTCAATTTGAGGGTGCTGTGAAATGAATAAGATTAGCAACGCATTCTCAAATATTACACTCTTGTCAAGACACAAATATCTTTTTGAGGGAAGGACACAAATATCTAATTTGCTGAAATTTAATTCAGTTGTATTAAATTCATGTAAGACAATATAATTTATTTGAATTTCAACTAATTTGAGAGTTCATGCTGAACAATAATCTGTTGATAATATTCAACTTCTGAATTTGTCCTAATTTGAATGGAGAAAATCAGCTTTAATAAGATGTGAGTAGATATTTTTTTCTACTATTAAAAGTCAACAAGAGTTTTGTCCAAAATAAAAAGTCAACTACGATTTGTAACAAAAAAGGTCAACTAAGGTAAGTTCAAGGTACAGTGATGCCTAAAATTAGGCAAGAATTTAATGTGAAAAAATCATACAAATTAGAGTGAAACTCATGTGTAATTTTTGTTAGACATCAAAATCGAGGTAATGGCATAAAATTAGTGGCTATGTAGGGGGGACTAAGCAAGTAGATTAAGAGAATCAACAATGGCTTGTTTGAACAGACTCTTGGGCCGACCTTACCAGGAATGGAGTGAAGATGAGGGAATTTCTTTTCTCACCCCCACTTGTACAGACGTGGATTTAGTGCAGTCTGACTGCATGCATTCAACATATATGGACCATCCGATCAAAATCAAACGGTATATATTTTGATATCATATTTTAATTGTTTATAAGTGTAAAATATGATCTTAAGATCTGAATCGTTCGATCTTGATCAGATAAATCAAATGTGGTTGACTGCACTGTAGTCACAGGCTTCCGACTGCACTCAACCCTCTTCCCACTTGTACTTCATAAGTATCCTTTTAGAAAAAAACATAGTTTTTTTTTTCGTTGGCACTCCAGTCACGGTCTTCTGACTGCACTCAACACCGTAAAAAAAGACTGCACTCAAACCCGTCCCACTTGTATAATATTAAGGGTTAATAGGTACTTACCCCCTGTAATATAGGTCATTTTCGATTTTCTCCTCTGTAAAAATTTTATTTTGATTTACCCCCTGTAAAAAAAATTGTTTTGATTTACCCCCTAATAGGCCAAACAAAAACCAATTTTATTTTTTTTTTCAAGAAATTTTCGTTTTTGTTTGGCCTATTACAAATTTTTTTTACAAGGGGGTAAATCAAAATAAAAAATTTACAGGGGAGAAAACCGGAAATGACCTATATTACAGGGGGTAAAGACCTATTAACCCTAATATTAATAAGTATCCTTCTAGAAAAATTGTAGTTTTTTTTTGGTTTGAAAATATATTTCTAGAGACATTTTTAATTGTTCATTATTATTATTTAAAAAGTTTAGCAATAAAACTCACACACATTATCCATAAAAAAATGAAGTATTGCAAGTTCGAACCAGCGTTACAGTATATTAAATGTCATAGCAATTATTTATCGGCTGAGTTGTATTTACTTACTACATGAATTTTTAAAAGTGTTGGAGGAGAAAAATATATTTCCAATGATGTTAATACTTCACACACATACATACATATATATATTAGTTACATTTGTTTTTGTTTGTCTATTTTTTTTATTTTAAATCGCTTTCAATAAAATATTTTATTTTCCCTAAAAAAAATTATTTTATCATTGTATAATAATTATAATTTGATTTTATTGGTTAACATAAATTGAAGATCTATTATTTTTGAGTGGGATTAAGTTGCCATGCCTAATGATACTTCCCAAGTTAAACCTAATCAATCTCCACTCACATTACTTAGTATAAATAGGGGTTCCCAAGAGAATGACTTGGTCACAGTCCAAGAGTGAAAGGGAAAATAAAACGAGGGGGAATAAAGACAAAATGGAATCAAGTCATGTAATATCCATTGCAAATGAAGAAGATAGCAACAACAACAATATTGCTCAAATGAAGAAGGAAACAAATACCCATCTTGAAAAAAATAATAACTTATCCTTAGTTCCAATTACTTCCTACCCAAAGGACAAAAATAATAAGCAAATAAAAAGTGACCATGACATTAAGAAGATGATTCATAGCATCAAAGTAGGAATCTCACTTGTTTTGGTTTCACTTCTATACATTTTGAATCCTCTCTTTGATCAAGTTGGCGAAAATGCAATGTGGGCTATCATGACTGTTGTTGTCATCTCTGAATTCAATGCAGGTATATACTTTCATTAGCTAGCATATATATTTCGGTTACCATTTCTTATATTTTTGCATATATGCTAGAAATGTAGTAAACATATATATAGCAGCAATGCCTCTTAGGCAATGATGAATGTGTTAATTAATCACTTTGATCAACATGTTAGGAGCTACACTAGGAAAAGGTTTGAACCGTGGAATAGGGACCATTGTAGGAGGAGGATTGGGATGCTTGGCAGCAATTTTTGCACAAAGCATTGGAGGAGTTGGCAACTCAATTTTCATTGGCACTTCAGTATATATTTTTGGTAAGTGTTTTATAAATCTCATACAATTTTTGTTTAAGACAAGAATATTTTAAAGTGGAGTAGTATATATAATAATATTTTGTTGTGATATAAATTGTATTATTACAATTAGTACGAAAATTGCCACACACAAATTGCACTGGTCAATATACAAATTTGTAACGGTGCAGTGCAATCTGTTGTCGGCTTGTCTTCCATTCATGTATATATTCAAACCATTAGCTTATAATATACATGTTTGAAAGTTGATATGTTATTAATAAGGAGTATATACATGAATGATTACAGGATCAGTTGCTACATATTTTCGACTAGTTCCAAAAATAAAGAATAGATATGATTATGGAGTGGTGGTATTTATGCTGACCTTCAATCTAGTAGTGGTATCTGGGGCACGTCCAGGTGTGAAAGTGTGGGAATTAGCAAGAGAACGTTTATTGAACATCCTAATGGGTTTCATTATTGCAATTTGTGTGAATTTGTTCGTCTTTCCTTTGTGGGCCAGTGATGAACTTCATGATTCCATTGTCTCAAGATTCCATAATCTTGCCAATACAATACAAGGTATATATAATAATTATAGTATAATGTTATATACTCATTATATATAGTTTATGCTTTTCTAGGTGAGATATGAAAACAATATCGCAATATTCTCATGACCAAATATGTGGTCCCTAGATCAACCAAAAGAGACATAAACAGCTAGCCAAAGAATGTTAAAATGTGGTCTTTTCATTAGGAAAATTCTAATATGGTCACGGGACCAAAGAAATAGTATTTGGTCACACACACATAAAAAAAGTATTTGTTTAATAATAAAAAGGAAAGTGATAAAAAAGATGATTGAATATTTTGAGAAGAATCTTTTTATGTGTGTCCAAATATTATTGATTTGGTCTTGTGACCATGAAAGAATAGCCGATTCATTAGTTTTATATTCCTTTATTGTGTTGTAATTCACCTGATATAACTACCTAACTTTTTTCATGCTGGCCAAAATATTTAAATGAAGACTGCCATGCTCAAATTTTAAAATATTATTCTTCTATAAATGAGTGGATGGGATTGAACAAATTACAATTAGGGAAAAAAAACTTTCTTCACCCTCAACATGAATTCAAATGTACACATTCAAGGAAAGAAAAAGACTTATTTTGTGCGTGGGGGGCAGAGCCACCTACAAGGCTGCATGGGCTAGCTCCAGCCCCTCCATATTTTTGTTACACTAATATAAGATATGACTGTATTACACTAAAAATAATATAAAAAGCAATCATTTTTCAATATTGTACATGTACAACGATTACTCTATTGGTTATTTACTTCTAATTATTGTTAAGGTAAGATATATTTTTATCCCTCATGAAATAAAGATTTTTAATGTTTAGCCTCTAAACAAATTTTATTTATTATTTTGAATATTTTTTTATTTAAAAAGTTAGGGTTTTTAGTTGTTAAAGGGACTAAAATAATAGTCCATATAAAATAAAAAAAACGACTAAAATTGACAAACCCCTTCATGCATAGAGGGTAGAGAAAGTGTATACTAATGATACCGAGACTGGTATTATTAAATATTAATAGTACTTACACACAAAAAAAAATCCTATGCCCAAAAGAATATCATGGTCTTTTATTGTGTAGGTTGCTTGGAGGAATGCTCCAAAATGGTCAAGGAAAATCAAGCTGATACCAGCTTCGCAGTTTGCAAGTCAGTGTTAAACTCTAAGTCAAAGGATGAATCATTGGTAATTAATAATTTCAATTTTTTTAAAAGAATTATAACTTTTTTTTTAATTAGTTGTATGCTTATCATATTTTTATCGAGAATGAATCAAAGAATACTTTGTTTTTCCAGGCAAATTTCGCAAAATGGGAACCCTGGCATGGGAAATTTGGATTTTCCTACCCATGGCAAAAATACTTAAAGATTGGAGAGGTTATTCGAGAACTAGCTGCACTCATTCTTGCATTGGAACGTTGCTTCCAAGCCTCAAAAAAGGTAGCTGTTTATTTTACATGCAGTTTAAATTTAAATATCTTTTTAGACACGTCAAATACATCAAATTTTGCTATTAGTATAAGTCAAATATTTTTTGTTTTTTGTAGAAAGGAACAAATAGAAGTAAATTTAAATCTTTTTGTAAGTGTTCATTGAATTCCGAGGTCTTCTCGACTGAGACATTGTCTCCTCATTTTAAGTTTTTACTCTCTATTATACAAAATAAAAGGAGCACAAGAGTAGCTTTTTACTTGATCTTTACCGTTTTATTTTTGTCATTATAATATTTATTTACGTTGAAATTAGTTCATGCATCTTATGAACAATTTGACTTTAGTTGATATTTATTCAAAAATGAACTATTTAATGTCTAAAAGTTGTATCAGCACATAACTAATATCGACAGGAACAAAAAATTTATAGGGATATTTTTTTTTGTGGTGGCCGGGATTTGAACCCCGGACCTTGCATATTTTATGCATTGTCCATATCAACTGAGCTAAGCTCACGAGGACAAATTTATAGGGATTAAAACAAAACAAAGATGATCAAATATAAAAGACGTTATATTTGTAAAGACATAAACAACAAAAATAAAAGATGTCGTGTTTGGCTTATAAAAAATACATTATGTTCGCATTTTTTTCCCTAAAATGTTTGCATGATCAAGAAAATTATATGGTTGCAAAATGACAAAAAAAGAAAGATATTTGATGGGCTAATTAATCTTTTTTTTTGTTAAGCTTTCGGCATCTTTGAAGCAACCCAAAAAAGTTCAATTAGAACAGTGCGAGGCAATAGGGTCAAGGATTGTGTGGACTCTACGAGAAGTTGGAGATAGCATGAAACGAATGAGAAAATATGAAGGAAGGGACAACACTATAGATAAGTTGAAAACAACGAGAGAAGAGTTGAGTTTGGTGATTTCCACGTCCATGATTGAAGAATTTGAGAATGGTGAGATGCTACCAATTGCAAGCTTGGTGTTCTTGCTAATGGAAGTGGTGGAGAAGGTAGGGGAATTGGTTATAGAGGTTGGAGAACTTCAAGATATGGCGGGTTTTCGTACCCGCTAACTCTATTATCTTCCTATGTACATCATAAAACCGGTCGTAGATGATCTGAGTTTTCATATGTGTATGTATATATGAAGTTAGTATTAACCATTCACGATTTTGGGTCATAAATTAGAAATGGGGTTGAGTGTGTATTTGACATATGTATTAGTATATAGAGAAAAATAAAGTAATTAAAGTAGTATATGATACAAGTCCATGAGGTCATATGTCATCTCACACTAATAAGAGTCTTATCTTGTAATCTTAAAGGATGGAGTTTAAATCCCCTTTAAAACGATTGTAAAATGACTTCTTTTAGAGATGTAAAATGACTATTTATTAGTGTCATTTTAATTTACAATATAATATAATATGAAGTTACTATTAAGTATTAACCACCCATGATTTTAGGTCATAAATTAGAAATGAGATTGAGTGTGTAATTGACCATGAATCAATATAGAAAGAAGTAAAGTAATTGAAGTAGTATATGATACAAGTCCATGAGTTCATATGTGGTCTCATTGATATATCGTAATTTTTAAGAATGGAGTTTGAATCTCTTTACGATCGTAAAATAACAATTTATTATTGTCATTTTAATTTAATTTATAATATATGATACAAATCAACTGCCTCTGTATTTATGAAAACGTAAAATATAAAGAAATACCCCCTATCTTTTTTTATAAGTATTTAAGCAATATTGCGTGAACGCATATATTAAAAACAATTAGCATTGTAATCAATATGTTTCATATTACAAGATAAACCAGTAGTATCAATAAGAAATAAAATTGATAAAAATTTATAAATATATCTAGAGTCTTGCTAACAACTGTCATAATACTTGTAAGAAACCAAAAATGAAAATAAGTAGCAAGTTTTATGTATAAAAACAATTTTTAAGATTTTAAATTGTTGAATGCACAATTTCCAAAATATTTTTTATTTTTTAGAATTCTTAAGTGTTCTAATGACATTGTTAGCATTTTCCATGTATCTATAAATTTGTAAAGTTTCTTATATTTAGTGACAAATTTTTATTTTAAAGACTAATTATAAATAGAGAGGGAGTAGAAATAACAGCCTAAACTCTTATTTTATTTATCTACTTACACTCCCTCCATCCTATATGGTATATGATATTAAGAAAACAAGGAAAAAATCAAAATAAGTGTTATT
>Ga0315915_1005272_pt1 | contig 16148 bp, 10 predicted proteins | sample MpolbnodulesMG_FD_207738 | JGI IMG/M metagenome (GOLD analysis project Ga0315915, IMG submission 207738) | Medicago polymorpha root nodule microbial communities from Los Angeles, California, United States - branched nodules | ecosystem: Host-associated > Plants > Roots > Nodule | place: USA... | reverse complement strand
TTGTATAATTGTTCCGGTGGTTGAGGATTATGCATACTTGTGTGCTGACATGGTTCAACTTCCAGTGAGCACATTTTTATGCTAATTTTTTTCCCACCATTGAAGGGGTTTTAAATTTGAGACCTAATTTATTATTATGGATTTCAAACCCAACTCTCCTCCAATTTACCTCCAAATTTAAAAAATAAAATAAAATTACAGCAGGGCCTCACAATTGTTTAAGAGGGCCCTGACTCTAATGTAGTTTAGAATTTACTTTTATGCATACATTTTTTTGTTACACTTATCTACACTGATACCCAGGTCTAGTTTAATTGATAAAAATGCTGAAATTGTTAGATCGGATACCGTGAACATTGTTTGAACCCCGGTCCTCCACTTGTGTTTGAGTTTCAATGTTTTATTTGTCATTTTTTTTTTTCTAATTACCAAAAAAGTGAGCAAAAAATAAAACAACAAAAATATAAATGGATAAGAGGCTACAAAGAATTGGTGAATGGATACAATTGTTCCCGAGAACCTACTGTAATTGGTAGGAAGATTGCATTATATATGCAGAGATCAGGGTACAAACTCTAGATTTTCACTTATTCACTTGATGAGATGAATTTTTAGTGGCTATTCGGAAAGAAGAAAAAAATAAGTAAACACTTGTTGGACTAAGTGGTTAATTATTCATATTTGGTTAAGGGCAATTTGTTTGGGTAGTATTGTAGTTCGTTCACCTGCTTACTCAAATGATATTTTTTTGTGGATGCTTCTTTCTGCACAAACAAAAAATGAAAAAAGAAACTAGTTAAAGGGGAATGGATACGCTGGATTTTGGGTAAGGGTAAGAAATAACGCATTACCAAATTAAACCCCACTTTTGTCCACCACATATTACATTAATTCATCTTTTTAAAAGTCATATAAGGGACAAATTTTATACTTATGCTTAAGGGTTTCAATTAAAGTTGAGAAGATAATGATCTTTTAGCGATTTTTAAAGTAGAAACAACTTTAAGGTTTTAAAGAAGAGATGCTTATCTATCTTTTTCTTAAGATATATTTATTTACCTCTAAATATATCTACATATTTTAAACCCATATACCGCAACCTTTTCTTGCTTTACGAAGATGAGAATGTTGCCTTACAAAAATCATAGGAAGAAAAGTTATTCTTTTGCAAAATGCTTCACACAAACCATAAAAAGTTGTGCTCTTTCGATATATCTTAGTGAAGATCTCACTTTCTGATTTTCAAATTAAAAAAAAAAGTTGTATCTACTTTGTACAACCCTTACGCTATGAACCATACTTTTGCTGATTAATTAATACTAATCACAATCCAAATTATGATAATTTTTTTAAAGAAGCAATAGAGTGCAAAAACATCTCTTGGCAGCAATAATACCTTAACTATATCGGTACCCTATAACTATCATTTATTATTTGCAACATCCTAATAAATATTATTAAAAAATAAATAAAATGGATGCTAGGCCAAAATCTAAGAAAACCATCGGAGGATGATGAGCATCTATCTCGTTAAAAACATTATTAGAAAAAATCAACATTGGCTTAGCATCCTTCTTAGCCTTCAGATACCTAATTGCAGCATGATTAGTATAAACAATAACTTTAGTTCCCACATGATAGAATCTGAACTTGTAAAAAGCAAACACTACACCAAGTAATTCTTTCTCAATAGTGCTGTAGTTGAGTTGAGGCTCAATCATTGTTCTGCTTGCATAATAGATGAAGTGAAAGACCTTGTTATGTCTTTGCCACAATACACCATCCACAACATAATCACTTGCATTACACATAATTTCAAAAGGTTTATCCCAGTCACGTGCAATGATTGTGGATGATGTCACTAATGCCTTCATCAAAGTTTCAAAAGCTACAACGCAAGCATCATCAAACTCAAAAGTTATATCATATTGTAGCAGTTTGCACAAGGGCTTAGAAATCTAAGAAAAATCTTTGATGAACCATTTATAAAAACTAGCATTGTACCATAAAAGTTCTAACTCCCTTGACATTTGTAGGTGGAGGCAGCTTCTCAATAATATCAATTTTAGTTTCAGAAATGCTAGCAACACACATTCTAACACACACTTATCAACACACTTTCTTTGATTGGTTAATATTCACATGGGACCCTCCAAATGTATATGGGACCCACATGATTTGGTAGGTCCCATGTGAATTTTAACCAATCAAAGGGAGTGTGTTGAAAAATGTGTGTTGCTAGCATTCCTCTTTTAGTTTTACCTACCTCTAAACCGTTCTAGATACCCCGTGTCTCAACATTATGCCTTATTATACCATGAAATGGCATTTTCCCTAGTTCAACACAAGATTGGTTTCCTCAAAAGATTGGAACATATCTTTCTGGAGATGGTACTCAGATTGTTACTCTTCTCATTCTCATACATGACTAACTTACCACTTTCATGCAGGTAGGACATGCTTAGAGAATATACTCTTACTTTCAACCACTTACAATTCCAAAATACACATATGTACCTCATAAAGCCAGTGGGGGTAGGTCAAGGCATTTGTCACACTCCAGTTGTCATGTGATTTTACCTTACTATGAGATTGAATCAATTCTAAATAGTCATTCAAGATACGTATTACCACACACATATAGAGGTCTTTTGAAGGTTATAATCTGGTTTAGGTTAAGGTGTGATATATTTAGCAAAGTAGGCTAACAAACATTTTGGAGTTAGTTTCCTAAGGATTCCCTATTTGAAATACTTCATTCCAACCTGTAACTTTGATTCATAATGTCAAAACCAATGTCTATGAGATACTAGCTTTTATGCCAAAACCTGAAAATTGGGTGCTAGTATAACTACTTATTCTTTTTTTCTAAGAGGCCAAACTTTTGTTGGCTCTTGTTTTTCCATTTTTTTTAGACCATTATTTTGATGTTTTATCTACATTTTTCTTTTTCATTTCTTTTTCATAACAAAGTTCTACTTGTACCTTACCTCAAACTTATGATGCTGCTAATTCTAAAGAGCAACCCCAAACTTAATTTTAAACCATGACAAATCAATATATCATTATAGTGATAAAAACTTGTGACATGATTGAAGTCACATAAGTAACAAAGAAAGAAATAATGCACGGAGGCTCAAAGTGGTTTCACAAAGCATATAATAATAATTTAGGGTTGAAAAAGGCTCTGTTACCAAAAATAAATGCCTATGTGTATGATAATATAATCAATAGTTCGTAGAGAACGACCGAAATTTCGAGCAAAACTAGTAATCAACATGGAACATACATATATGAAAGAATTATAGTAGAAAGTGGAATATGTATTTTGCTCAAAATCTCACCGATTATACATTACAGAATTGAAATGGTGAGTATTTCTAAGTATCTTCCGCAGCAAGCTCCTATAGTTATCGTGCTTTTGAACTTTGGAAGCATGATAGCCGCCTGCTATTAATGGTTGAAATAATTCTCTAAGACTAAAAAGATTTCATGAATTTTTGAAAAGGAAAGATTATGCAATTTATGTAAAAACAATGAGCCTAGTCGCGAGTTAGCAAACAATAAAAGTAAAGAAATTGTTAGATAGAATGGCTATGTAAAATAAATGAATAAAAATAAATTTATGAGTTGCCTCACATTCAGCGCTTGTTTCACGTCATTAGCTCAACGACTCAACCACTGTTAGGGTTGCTTATAAGAAAGAAAGAACACATCACCCTTCATTTTCCTCTTATTTGGTGAGGCTTCCATGAATTTTGCGTAGAGAGGTAATTGTTCCAATGATCCAATATGTAATCTTATGGGATTTGTGTCCTTCCTTATTGGAGAACAATGAGACTTTTGCTTTGAATGAATCTTCTTCGTTTCTCTATGTGGTTCTACTTGGACCATCTTTTGTGGCTTCGATAGTGAAGTAAGGACTTCTTCCTCATCTCCTCTTGTTTCACTTTCATCACTTCCTTTGTCATTATCATGTTGGAACCCTTCTGCGTTTGGATGCTTGTCATTAGTATCCTTGTTGTGAGTGGTCACTTCTATGATGGCTGACGTGATATTAATCATGTTGTTGGAGATGTAAGTTATGGATGCGCTTTGCCTCTCGTTTAAGACTTTTTGGCTTTTCTATTATCCCTTCTAGATGAGTTGTGGAGATTTTAAACAATTGTTTTACCATTTCTTCCAGTTCGGACATGTCTTCTTCCTCGTCTTGTTTTTCCCAGGGATTAGGGCAGTAGTATGGCCATTCTTAAGGATGTGTTTTCCTTTGGATTTAGCATATGATCCCATGTACTTCACTTGTTCTGCTGATAACCCCAAACTTCTGGAAGACATGTACCACTCGCATGATCTTGTGCACAATAGTCACAAACTAATTCATTTGATGATAGTTGAGACAACTCCCTTGCATATAGTTTCTTTGAAATTGTTTCAAATTGAATGCTCAAAAGTTTGTTTCTTGCTAGCAAGGTATCATATGTATTTCATTCAACCAAGCCTCTATTTTTCTTGACCTGCACCTAGCATAAAAATTAAAACAAGAAACTTTTCAAAAGCACCGCATAAGAAGAATAAATGTAACTTACTTCTTTTTTTGTATATATAAAAAGGAAACAAATAAAAATAAAATAAAACTAAATCTAATCTAAACTTATAATACTCCAAGAACAAAAAAAAAAATTAAAACAAAATCTTTTGGGGGTTTTAGAAAGAAGATAAGAAAGAATTTAATTGAATCATAGTTAGATTCAATTAAAAGAATTTAATTGAGAAACTAAGCAATTTAATATTGTCTCAATTGAATGGAACTAGGGTTGTCAGTCCTAGTATACTCCATCATAGATATGGTATAGAAACAGACATATACAAATTAAATTAGACTCCAGAATCATAAACTGAATAAAAAACTTTATTAATTGAATCCAACATATAGGAAAGGGTTCATCGTGGAACCCTAATCAAAGAGGTTTAGTTGCACATGGCAACAAACATCATTACAAAAAAATAGAAAAACATATCATAGAGAGAACAAAAGGAGGACGAAGATCCTCTGTCTTGAATATCTCATGCTTGACCGTTGCCTTGTACTACTAGCTTTCTGAATGAATAAAAAAGTGTTCAAGGGTCTCTATTTATAATAAATCATTACTTCGGGGTTAATAGAAGAAAAACAGGGTTTTCCGACTAAAACATATTGGTAAATAAGCAACCAGCACTCCTTGCCTGTGTACCATGCGTAGGGCGCATGAAATAAGGCGCATAAGGAAGTGTCATTAGTGCGAATTTTGCATTTTTTGTCCCTTTTTCGAGCGTTCTTCTGTCTTACAATGTCTTGGAACTTGAAATGAATTTTCTTTACTTTGTATTGTATTCAAATATTTTCTAATAACCATTGATCTTCAGTCAAAATATCCTCAATCCTTCACATGATGTCTTATTTTTCCGATTTACATGATTTCTCACTACAAAGACTCAAAACGCACATATATAATTGCATGATTTAGGATAAAACGGAATTACAACGACTAAAATGAAAACAATACAAAACTTTTCTCAAAACAATTGACAACTCCTCTAAATGACTTCTATTTTGCCTTCAAATGCAAAGAAAATAACTAAAAACATAGCTTAAAATATCATATGATGTTCCATCATCATGTACCCATATGGAGCCTATTGGTTTGATGTTTGGAGGTACGTCAACAAGTTTCCAAGTCCTATTTTGTTCAAGAGAAGCATGTTTAAACTTCATGGCTTTATTCCAACAATCAAATTTACTAGCCTCAACATATGATTTTGGCTCAGTGTGAGTTATGAGGGACAAAGAAAAATGAATATGAGCATTGGAAAATTTATTATTGGAAAGAAAATTAGAAATTGGATAACTAATAGATATTGATGTATTATTTGATGATTGGTGAGATAGCTGGCATACATAATCCTTAAGATGTGGTGGTGTATACTTAGTTCCGGATGATTTTCCTATTGGTGGAACAAAATTAGTATGTGAAAGAGGATCCATAAAAGAAGCTAATTGTGAATATATGGAGACAGGAACAGATGAAGTAGGATACAAATACTCTCAATCTTTAGTATTTGAAGGAGAAGAGCGCAAATAAGGTAAAATATGATCATGAAAAGTGATATGTCTAGAAATAAAGATTTCTCTAGAATGGATATCAAATAGGTTAAAGCCTTTAAAACCTGACTTGTAGCATACGAAAACACAATTTCTTGCTCTGAGATCAAGTTTGGTTCAATGAGATTGAAGAGTGGATGTGTTGAATAATGATCGAAACACTTTGAAAAGATTAATATCAGGAATGGAATCATATAATACTTAGTAGGGTGTTTGATTTTTAAGGAATGGAGTAGGAACCCTATTAATAAGGAACACAACATGAAGAAAAAAAAATATGACAAAAAAGGTTTAGGAAGTTTAGACTGAAAAAGAAGGGTTCTAGTAACATTAAGATATGTTGATGTTTCATCTAAACCCAACTTTTTTGTTGGGAGTTTCAACAGATGATCTATGACGAACAATACCTTTAGAAGCATAAAACTCAGTAAGTAGAAACTCATGACCATTATCAAATCTAACAACTATAGGAGTAATGATGTATTGAGTTAATCATTTGAATAATTTTTTTGACATGATTAGAAACTTCAGATTTATATTTGAGTAAAATGATCCACGTAAATTTGCTAAAATCATCTACAATGGTTAGAAAATACTTGCGGTTATGCACAGAAGGAATTGCAAGGGGTCCACAAATATGAAAATGCAAAAGCTCAAATTAGAAAATGAATTTGTTTAACAAGGTGACATATATCACAAGTAGTTTTATTATCACAAGAAATAGAAGGGTACATAGAATGCATCTGAGATAATATCTTATCACTATTAGGAAAAGCAAAATTAGAGAGGGAAATTAGTGACGGGAAAAATAAAATTCCTCACAAATTTTTTGGTCGCAAAATTTAGTGAGGGAATTAGAGAGGGATTTCATGTTTTCCCTCTCTAAATTTCCCTCACTAATTTTTGTTTTTTTAGTAGTGTATTATAGATATGCCCTAACCTGAAATGTCATAAAGCAAAAGCTGGAATTACATTGCAAGAAGAAACAAATGTAGAGTTACAAGAATTTGTTACAAGTTTATTGAAACAATTAAAAGGAGTTGACTTATCAAGATAAACATTCACCACCATTCGGTATAAGCCATAAAATGTTCTCCCTAACCAATTATCCTCCTGGATTTCAAATCCTGAATAATACAGCTTTCAGTTGAAAACTAAACATGTTAGGTTTGTATATTGTGATTGGTCGTATTTTGTTAAAACAAGTGTTCTAGCAAGATGTTGGATAAGATATTTTGACTTGTTGGTACGACATCGTAGCGTGCCTTGTTTCACAATCTTGGAAGATTTGTTTTATGTGTGAGATCACTGAAGATTTTATTGAAAACATGATTCACATAGTTTGTGCTCCAAGAAGTGTGTGTTTCTAGAAGCTGCAGAGGTCGGTTTAGCCATTGTCGTATTTCCTAAATTGGATGTCAAAACATTTTAGGAAATAATATATTTGCTCCTAGAATATTGTGAAGAGCAAATATACGTTCCGGTCTACTGATTTTTTAGCCTCTGAAGAAAAAGCCCAAGTTGTTGAATGGTTATATAAGAAAGACTCAGACCCTTGTTTTATTCACGAAATCAATATTATTGAATTGAGTCTCTTACGGTTTCGTTGTTAAGCTTCGTGCTTTATTTTGTATACCTCTTTGTGTGCTTCCATTGTTATCAAAGCACATAGATAGTTTGTTTGGTTGAGTTGTAAAAGGACTGAAGCCGTCATTTGAAAAAAGAGTCATTTAGGGTTTCATGATTGTCTTTATTACTTTTGAGCCTCTCTTTGTATCACCTTAAGGCATTAAGCCGGACTGATAGTTGAGTTGTACTTTTGAATCTCTCTGAAGCTTTTAAGAAAATAGAAGTTTTTGTTTATTGGAGTGTGTCTCCGCTTTGATTGTTTTTGTTGTAATCACAAGGGCTGTAATTGAGAGGAAGTGAGAGGGGTCTCATATCTAGGAGAGTCTTAGATAGAAATACCACGGGTAATGATTAAGTGAGAAGGCAGTGAACCGGAGGTTGTTCACATAGGACTTTGAATTAATACTATTATGTTGGATTTCTTTCCTGTCTTGGATGCCCCTAGATGTAGGTGACGTTGCACCGAACTACGTTAACAAATACCTTGTGTTATTTTCTTCCTGTATTCTACTTTACGTTATTTATTATTTATTGTGCTTAGTATTTGTTATCACATGTCCTGGACATTGTATTCGACATTCCATGTGTCCTGACATCGTACAAAACATACGTCCCTTATACCAGAATTTCAAAACAAAACAAGACAAAGATTTGCACTATTTAGAAAATGAAATAAGGTTAAGTTTGAAATCTGGAGAATATAACACATTGTAAGGAATAAGCTTTGTGAAAAGGAAATAGCACCAGCATGTTGAACTAAAACAAAACAACCATTTGAAATATTAACATGTATAAGTTTAATCTTGTAAAATGAAGTAAAACTAGTTAAAGAAGAAAAAATATGGTCATTGACACCTGAATCTAATAGTCAATAGTCACAAGTAGTATGAATAGAACAAGAAATGACACTTTATATACCTATCTGAGAAGCATCACTAGGTGAATGACCTAGGTATGAAGAGGTACCTATCTAGAGCCATTCTCGTTAGAGCCACCATTAGTTGTCCCTTTGCCACAATGTTGATACTTTCTTGCATCAGAAGCATTGATGGATATGATAGGTTCTGTGAGGGTAAACTTAAAATCAGGTTCTGGAGAAATCGTGCCACGTTTGGAAGCAACATGCCGTGATTGTTGAAGCAAGTCACTGGAAAAATTGTGCCACGATGGAATCGTAATGTGGTACGATGGTGCACTGAAGGGTTACTTTTAAGGGTTACTTTTACTATAAATATAGACCTTGTATCAGATGAAAGATTGAGAGTAGAGAGCTGAAAACAAGGGTTTAGAAGCCAACACAAAAACTAGGGTTTGTAGAGTTTGCTCTTGGCAACAAACACTAGGCTTGAGATTGATTCACCTTGGGAAACACTATTAGGATTAAGTCTCTTGATCACAGTAAGAGATTGAGACTTTGGGTAGAATTAGGCTTGAAGACTAATTCTTGTAACCTCTTTTGATATCTCTTTGTAAAGTTACTCATCATTATAGTGGAACAGGGGGCTGCTCTCTCCCCCAGACTAGGTCAGTATTGGACCGAACTGGGTAAACAAATTTCATGTGTTCTCTCTTTCTTTCTCTCGCTGTTTTTCTTACTTTTGCTTGTGTTTATAACTGTCACCCATTTGTTTTGGTTGCTTGATTAATTTGCTCCACACATCAAGTATTTTATTGGTGTGATTTTTTCAACGAATTCACAACAGGTTCATTAAGAGAAATAGAAGCAAGAAACATTGCATTGTTACTTTCTTTCTGAACAACCAAGGAGTACGCCTTTTTGATGGATGGGAGATGATCCATGAGAAGAGCTTAAGTCTTGACAACAAAAAAACTACTCATTTAAGCCAGTCAAAACTTGAATGATTTGATCTTCAGCTCTATAAATTTTGACAACACGAACTAAATCACATCGACGTGGACGACGACAAGGGCAATTGGAAATTCATTTCATCCTAAAGTGACTGCATCTTAGTGAAATATTCCAAAACAGATATGCTACCTTGTCTAAGATTGTTGATTGCGTATCTCAAAGAGGAAATACGGATACAATCAAATTTCGCAAATCTTACCTTAAGATCTTCCGAAACAGAAATTGCATTATCATTAAACACTATGGTTTGTGCAATAAGCTCAAATACGGAATTGAGAATGCATGGATGAATATGGTGATTGCAACATTCTTATGCACTGCGATTAAGATGAAGAGGATCAGGTATATGAATCGTACCATCAATGAAACACTATGGTTTGTGCCAATTTATTCTTTGCTCCTAATGTGTGCTGCATATAGAGACTCCAAGCCAGATAATTAGAGCCATTAAGCTTCGAAGAAATTGTGAGGGAACTTATTCCTTCACTTGGATGAATATAGAAAACATAATCAGTGTCAGAATTGGTTTGTTGAACCAGAGCTTGTCGAGGAGGCATGATGAAGATGCAAGAACACAACAATTACATGGAAAATGCAGAAATTGAAGAGGAATCAAGAAGCTTGTGAAGCAAGAAACAAAGAAAAGTGAGACGAAAAACAAAGAATTTGACAAAATCAAACATGAATCAGCAAGATTCGTGATGAAGAACGATTGAATTAACAAGAAATCACGAGAAAGTACGAGAAAACCTTCTAGAAAACTGATGAACTTCGAAGATCGCAACGGAAAAGGAGCGAATCCCTATGTGGATAGCAAGAAACTTCTCTCACTTGAGAGAGAGAGAGAGAGAGAGAGAGAGAGAGAGAGAGAGAGAGAGAGAGAGAGAGAGAGAGAGAGAGAGAGAGCTGATGTCATATTATGAAACTACGAATTGAATGAAAATGATTCACATTACTTGGTTATAGAATACATTACAACTTATAAAGAGTTCATGAAGGTGTAGGACAGTTACGATGCATATGTTCTATATGCTATACTAACTCTTAGACAATTAGTTACAAATGACTAACGATAACCTGCTACATAGGAGCAACTAAGAAGCTTGTGTATCGTCATGATGCAATAATGTTTGACAAACTTATTTATTTTTTTATTATTTAAAAAAATAATGAGAAAATTAATTTTTTAAGATGTAGGAGATAAAATAATTACTTAGTTTTTTTTTTTTCTATATAAAGGACAGGTGCACTAACGCTTCTGCATACGTATAGTCTAGGAAAAGGATATCACCAATTGGTATATTATACGCAGTTTTACCTATGTTTTACATAAGCTGTTATTTTGCTTTGGAGGTTTTCTTTTTTAATAGCTAATTTAATACATAGAAATCAACACAGAAATACAACGAGTACCAGAAATACTCTACATGTAAAAGGGAATAAAGACAAGAAAAAGAAATGCAACAGTACAAAGCTAAGAAAACCTTTGGAGGTTATTTGTTTAATATGAGAAATATTTAATGTTTCATATAAAAAATACTTTATTTTGAAAAAGTATTTATAAAACTGTGAAATAGTACTTTTTTATTATTATTTATAGCATAAATGTTTAAAAATAAAAATTAATTAAAAACAAGATAATATATTTAGGATACAAAATATTTCTAACAGCAAAATGCTAAAAAAAACTGAATTGATAGAAAGTTCGAAATTCCTATATCAGTTGATACTTGATATACCTTCTAATATACATGTAGTTACATAATAAAATTAAGGGGAACGAAATTAATACCTAAGAAAACAAAGACGTGATGAAGAACATAAGAAATAAGAGATACCTAGCTAGAAAAGAAGAAGAAAAAAAAAAGGCTGTGTTCAAGAAATTTTCCTCATAATTCCTGAATTTTGAAGAGAATCTTTCTGTCTACGGATTCAAGTAGCCCAATTTCATCCACCAATCTATCATCCTCATTGTAATCCTCATCAATAGAAATATTCAAATCCAAAGAAACATAAGAACTTGTTTCTTCCAAAGTAGCAACATTAATATCATCATCTTTGTCTTCTTGAGAAGATCTTTGTTTAGGAGAACAAACTCTTGATCTTGAACTAAAACTTTCACAACTTAGAATAATAATAGCATCATTAAAACCAACCTCTTCACCATTTGAATCTAAAACTTTTCCTTTCTCAATAGCCCTTTTGAAACCAATTTGTGAAAAACAATCAACTTGCTCTATATCTTCAACTAGAAAAACCCTATGAGGATTACTTGACATTGCATCACCAAATCTTTCAATATAAGTGCAACTTGCTTCATCTCTTGTTCTTTTGTTTCTACTTTCCTCACTTGAATCAGCTCTTGTTGAAGCAAAACTACTAAGTGATATTGAAATGAAATTATTGTAGGACCCAAAAACAAGCCTAGCCAATTCTTTTGCTATTTTCTCTTTAGCTTCCAAATCAACACCTTGGAAAAACAACCATGTTTCTTCTTTAGCATCATGATCATTGTTTTTCCCTTTTCTTTTTACCAATCCGGATCGGCATTGCAAAACCGTACTTGCAATTTCCGGTATTATATCTTTTTGCCAAGGAACCTTTTTCTCCAAAGCATTGCATAGAGTTCTCATGTTCTCTAAATTTAGTTCTTTGAAAGTGTTTAGTTGCTCCATTTCAACAAGGTCACTAGAAGAGGTTGAATTAGGGTTTGAAGGTTCATTTGCCTTGGTTCCACTTTGAGAGATCCAAAAATGGCGCTCGTGGTTGCTTTGTGACACATTATTAGGATGTTGTTGCTGCTCATAGGAGAAACCTGATGTAGATGAAGAAGGTGATACTGAAGATAATGTGAGAATTTTATCATCACAATGATAGGGTTGTTTTTGGATTGAACCACACATAGAGTTCCACTTTATGCAAAGCTCTCCTACTTGGACATTCTGTTAAATATAAAACAAGAGATAAGTTTCATTTTTATGATAGGTAAATAACTCTTGAATTTTAATAGTACCTACTCATAAGACTTCTTAAAAATTTAGATACTAGTATCTAAATTTTTGTACTAAATTGATACAAATATTTAATATATATTTTGATTTGTGGGGCATGGTAAAAAATAATTGGTATGCTATGTAAATATGATTGTGATAATAATGAGACCTGATCATTGTAAGAGATTCCTTTATTTTCATTTTTGTATTGTTGTAGCCATGCAGGAAGACTTGAACTTGATGAATCACTGTTACAAGCTTGTTGTTGCTTCATCTGATCATCTCCTACTCCTTCATGCAATAACCAGCTTGTTCTATTTTCAGCTTTCTCATTTGTTGACTCATTTTCTAAACCACTGAAGAGCAAAAAGAGGAAATGGTGTCATTTATTTGCTTCATATTTCTTTTAGGCTCTTTCACCATTTCAAATATTACTTTTTTGAGGAACCATTTCAAATATTACTATCACCACAAACAGATCAAAGATTTAAGAAGCTATTAGAAATGTGTTAACTCAAGAAAAAGGTTAAGAAAAAATAAGTTTAATAACATATGTCAAAATATTTTTTTAAAAAAATATCTATATAAATGTCTAAATAATGATATAATAGTAAAATTATTTATCTAACTTTCAAAAGCAAAGTCTCTTTCCTAGTTAGTGTTTTTTTTTTTAACTCCTTCCTAGTTAGGTCTTTTTTTGGTTAATGCTTCTAGATAATCAACTCAAAAAGCAACACTATAATGACTGATATGTCTCTAGCTTCAATGCACACACATTAAGCCATTTTTCCCTTACAATAACCACTTGAGAAACAAATAGGGAAGAAAGAAAAAAACTAAAACAGATTTTCCTTATTTGGCTTGGCTTAAATAGCATTTTTTTAAGTTTTAGCTTTTACCCTTCTAAAAGGAAAAGACAATTTTACTATTTATCCCTTTTCCAATGTCCATTTTATGATAGATAATTATTCATCAAAAGAAGGAAAGTAAAGATAGAATTAAAGCCAAAGCACAGTTACAAGTTACAGTGAAGGATGTCAAACTTTACCAAACTTCATGTTAATTTTACCTGTCAGTGATGAGACTCAATCTCAAGCTTCCAGCAGGTATAGTGATAGGATAAAGATTCCAAATAGTCTCAAGTGATGGATTTCCATTTTTACATCTCATGTAACCTTGAAAAGTAGCAATACACATCAACCAAAACTTTCCACATTCTCCAACACCATTAACCAATTTTCCAATCTCCATTATCATGTGATCCAAAGGACAATAATAGCCTCTAATCATCCCTTGTTTCTTCTTATAATCAAACAACCATTTGAGATCTCCAAGATACAAAACATACCCTTTTCCATTAAAACTCTTTTTTGCAAGTCCCTTAAGCTCTTCAACTTTTTCCTCAATTTCTATCCTTGAAACATTACCAAAATCAGAAAGAGAAAGTGAAATAATCTTAACACCTTTAAGAGACTCATCAACATCTCCTTTATCAAACTTTTCCATTACTCCTTTAACTACACCTTCAAGAGTAGCTACACATTCTCCAACAACAACAATACTCTTTCTTTGATTCATCTTTAAATTATCAACAACACTATTGATATCATCAACCCTAATTGGATCCAATACCAATGTTTTGTTGGAAACTATCTCTTGAGAATGAGAAGAAAGAGTTTGATTATTGTTTTCCTTTGACTTTCCACTCATAGAAGAAGGATTTTCCAAAGAAACAGCTTGTTCAACATTGGTTTTCACTTGAGTACTATTAAACCCTGCTTCTCTCATAACCCTACTAACACTGGGATCATCTAAAATTGAAATAATGAGTTGTTCAAGCTCAATCTTCACCGTCAAAAGCGGTTGTTGTTGATTCTCAATTGATCCACGGCGTTGATGAGCTTGAGCACGCTTAAAAGCGGCAACTAAAGCATTTGAGATAGAAGGATACTGAGACTGAGATTGAGAATGATGAGAACCCAACATAGGGCTATTACAAGTCGTCGCTGGCAAACGATTGAGTGCGACATTGAAGCAAAGCTCTAAAGCCTTGCATTGAAGAGGGTGAGAGTGAGATTGAAGACAAGCTGTTCTTAATAATCCATTGGTAACACTAAGCATAGTGTTTGCAACATGAAGTGGTGTTACTTGAGCATGGCCACGACGCTTTGCTAGGGTTATTGCTTGCTTTATTATGTTTGCAGCTTCTGTGGTTAGGCCTTGTTGCAAAGAACAGTTTCCCGTTCTCATCTTTAGGATATTATGTACTTCTTTAAGGTAAGTAGAGAGAGAAAGAGAGGATAAGAAGAAGCTAGAAATTAAGAGTGAGTGAGTTTGAATTTTCAAGGGTTAAGGTGGTGTTCATTTGGATTGAGAGAATGATGATATATGGAGAAGACTAAGAGGATGGAAAGTTAGGGTGATGAAGAAACAAAGTGTTTTGTTGGTATAAAATATAAGATATAAGATAGTTTTTTTTTTTTTTTGAGGGAAAGATATAAGATAGTTATAAGGTTGGAACTTGGAAGCTAGGTTTTGTTATGATGATAATATATAAAAGGGTGAAGGATTGAGATCACTAATTGTTTTTGAATGAAACTTGTGTGTTAGAATATGAAGGATGAAAAAGGTGGTGGTTTGGTCTAAAAGGAGAAAGAGAGAAAGAGGGGACGAGGAAAGAGCAAGGGGTGTGAAATTTATGGGATGTATGTGTTGTGCTTTTCTTGTGGGTGAGGTAAAATTATGGGGTCCAAAGTGGATTTTGTTGTAGAAAGTGGATTGCATGTGCTGACAAGCAGGACTATTTCACCAGTATCAAAGGCAGCTTAGCTTTGCCTTATTATTTCTCTTTCTTCCATTCAACAAATTTTGTATAAAAGTTTTGGTATTTGGAAGTGGGTAGGGCACTTTCTCTTCTATATATGCATAATGTTTTTATTAGTAGTTTCCCTTTTTTTTTTAAGAGGAAGAAAGCTAGGTACCAACTAATCTTGTCTTAAATGTTAAGTGGTTAATAAATAGATCACATGAAGAAATCGTCTAGATTTAACTCTCGACGATTTCATAATTGTAGTTATAATCATTTACTTATTGTGATTGTGCGATTTTGAATTTCTACTTTTTCTTTAGCAATTATATATTGAATTTTTGTGTTTTATTCATTTGTGATTTAGTGGTCATCATCCTAAATTTACATTGAGGAGACATCATTGACTGACAATGACCTTCATAGTTAACGTAGTTTTTGTTTAAAATTTAAACTCAAAATAAAAAAACTAAAATGATTGAAATTTTAATTAGAAATTTCAACCACTCTATATTTTGGAGAGGTTCAATCATCTCATTTGTACATGTTGATATTTCGCATTTTTTTTCTTCTTAATTTTAAGGAAAAGGCACGCTAACTATGAGGATTGGGTGTCATGTAAATTAATAATGTCACCTCAAAGTAAAATTTGGAGGAAATTGAAAAGGGAACTATTAAATCGCAAAGAAGGACAAACTGGGGGAGGGGATG
>Ga0315915_1005271_pt1 | contig 16149 bp, 8 predicted proteins | sample MpolbnodulesMG_FD_207738 | JGI IMG/M metagenome (GOLD analysis project Ga0315915, IMG submission 207738) | Medicago polymorpha root nodule microbial communities from Los Angeles, California, United States - branched nodules | ecosystem: Host-associated > Plants > Roots > Nodule | place: USA... | reverse complement strand
TACACATCAAACTACACATCATTCAAAGAGATGAAGATTCAGTTCAAAGTATTTTACAAATCAATATTAATGAGATGGTGAGAAATATATATGTATGATACATATTTATTGGAAGAAGTTCCCAATAAATATGTAATGCTATATTATAAGGAGATTATATATTACAAACAATAGAAAATTAAACAATTAGTATTCGAGAGCATAAGATAAAAAATTGAAAATAGACTAGGCTAGAATAACTCTCTAAGAATGAGATATCTTGTTTTATTTTATACATTTTTTTTAATTCATAATTTTTTAAAAAAGTTGTTTTTAAAGTGGAGATTTAAAAAAAAATGTTGGATTAGCTTATTTTATAAATATGTTCTATAAAACTGTTTCAAATTTTCTTATTTTGAAAGATTATTGGGTATACATTTCAAATTTCAGTGCCAACCCAATATGTATCTCACTAGCGCACCATAAAACCATTGTAAATATATGGAACCTCTAAGTAATTAAAATGAACAATAAAACCAAAACTATACTAAAACATTCACTATGTATGACAGAAAAATAATAAAATTTGCAAATATATTAATTAATTTGTTAATTAACCTTAAAGGCTTCCAAGCTTATATAACGTTCCTCGTTGATTTTGGCCCTTATTCCTACAAAATCCAATGGTGTATTGGCAACCTTGTAATAATCCTCTATCCCCTGTCAAAAATAAAACATCTACCTTTAAAAAAAATCTAACATTATTAACAAAGTTCCATAATCAAATAACAAGAAATAATACAAAAGGCAAAAAACTTACATTAGGGTTATTAACAGGTTTAGCAAATAACTCATCCGGGTCATTCCTACATGTTTAAAACCAATCAATAATTATATTTTTGGGAGTATAAGATTTTGTTTGGTAATGACTCACTAATTTCCTTACATGTAAAAAGAAATAATAGTGATATATTGATCATATAGTTTTCACCTTTGTAGGACATCAAGGACTGATTCAAGTATGTGCTTTTCGGGCATAACATATGACACTGCATGATACAAACTTCTCTACATTAGTGGTTACTATACATTGATTAATTAATTACCAACCAAAAGAAATGTAATTATGTGAAAAGTGTACAATTTATGTGAGATAATTAAACTAAGTTTACCATATGCTTGTGAAGTACTTCCACTCTGAGGATAGTATTGTCCGTCCTGCGTAAGTTTTAGGATATGAAAGAGAATGTCAATAGACAAATAAAATATAAAGAGTTTATGTTTATGTTTTATTATTCAATCGTAAACTAGATGTGAGACTCCACCCTATCATGAGAAGGCTGTAAATACTAATATTTCAACTTAAGAATCTTACTTGAGCTCATCTTCTTCATATTTGTTAGGAAAGAAAAATAGTTTTGGACTAATATTTTAGTTTTAGAAAAGAATTACAGTAGATAAATTGAAGCTAGATAAACGAGAGAGTCACCATTTTCTTCTTCAACATTGTAAAATAGACCAATTTGTCCTCTTCATTTTTAAAATAAAAAATTAGATTAAATAATATAGATTGCAAATCAATTTGTCATTTTTGTCAATCAATTCAATCAACTTTGATGAATTTAGAGTATGTTTGGATAAGGTAATTGAAAATTTTAATGAATTTAGAATTTTAAGCAAATCAAATTATTCAACTGAATTATCTTCATTTTAAAATATTTTTGCTTGGATAGGTCTATAAATAAATTCATTGTTAAGATTCTTAGGTTAACGAAAGGGAATGGGTAAATGGTAGTAAGTAAGTTAGAACTTATTTACCACTTTCCCGTTACTCCATTAATTTCAAGACTTGAATGGTCATGGGATTTTTTGAAAATGAAAATATATACATACTCCTTCGTTCTCTAATAAGTGACCATTTTGCATATATCACATAAATTAAATAAAATGTATAATAAAAGATAAAAAAATTGCTTTTATAAATTACCATTATCAAGTATTGGATTATTTACCATGACCATAAATGTAAAATGAAATATATTGAATTATGAGTGGTTTAAGTAGTATTAATTAAAAAATGAAATTGAAAAATGTTATTAATATTGCATTGAAAATTAAAATAGATAATTTATTTTAGGACAATTTTTTTTATCTAAATAGATCACTCGTTATGAGACAAGGATGTAGTGTTAAAAATTAACAAATATTATTTAAATTTTAGTTCTTAATTTAATAATAAAAAACAAATAAATTCAAAGGAGCACATTAAATTATGTGAATTTCACATAAATTTATGAGTGAACACAAATTTTGTGAATTTCACAAATGAGTCAAACTCAATTTTTTCATTTATATATGTAAGTTTTTAATAGCTATGATTATTTTTGTTCTCTATAAAAAAAAAACATAGTTCATCGTGTTAACATTCATGTATGATAAAGACAAGAATGAGAGTAATAACCTGAATTGATGAGGTCATTTGTAGATGAGGTGAGCTGTAATTGGAGTCTTTTTTTCTTTTTGATTCCCCATTTTCCTTTTTTTCCTCGAAAGCTATGATTCTTTTACTTCTCCTCCTTTTTTCTTGTTGCTTTCTTTCATCTTCAAACTCCTCCATTGTTTTTGCTCCTTCAGACCCTGATATTAATGTATAATAAAGACACAACTTAACACACATCATTGTAATACGCATTCTATATGACACATTTAGTCAATTTCTTGCTTTGCATATCATAAAAAATTACATTGTAAAATAATGCATAAATCGATAAGAAAATTAAAATTACACTTTAAGAATCAAAACTACATTAATATTCATAGATGTACAAAGATGAAGAAAACTTGACTAAACAACTCATAACTCAATCAATTGTAGAATCATTGACCGGACTACTAACACGATAAATAGTTCATGATTCAGTCAATTGGTAGAATCACCGGCTCAACTACATAATACAAAGTTTATTCCTCAATTAATTGATGAATCATCAGCTCGACTACATAATATACAGTTCATGACTCAATCAATTGGTAGAATCATTAGCTCGACTACATAATAAACAATTCATGACTCAATCAATTGGTAGAATCATCAGCTCGACTACTTAATAAACAGTTCATGACTCAATCAATTGTTAGAATCATCTGCTCGACTACTAAAGTGATTGGTCCAATCAACTTAGTTGGACTATAACCAAGCTGAGCCGACTTCTACAACACGAATATTTTATATACCTCGCTTGGAATTATACGTTTATCGACCGTTAATGCGACCCCACTTAATTAATGTTTGACGCGAAAATAGTAATATAAAATCTAACATATGCGAGGTTCTATTCTTGAGATTTGGCGTGCACTCATTATTAAAATAGTTTTTCCGTTATCTTCGATCCCTTAAATGCGCAACTTTTACAAAAATAATCGAGGCACAATTTTAATGAATAGAGTTGTGTGTGACAATTATCTATGAAAGACAATCATATACTTGTTGTGTTTTACGCTGTTTTTTTTTTTTTAGATTCAAATTGTTGTTTATAATAGTGATAGATGAAATGAGATTAGATAATCAGATCTAGTAGATGAAATGAAAACGGAAGTTTTTAATAGGAAAAACATTTAATAAGAGGATTTATTATAAAACAATAACAACATCAAAGTGAACTGTTAAACAAAAAAAAAATCAAAGTGAATTGAGCAACTAAAATTTGTAAAATCACTCACATAAGGATGAATTGATATAACAAAATTCAAAAGTAGTTGATGAAGACATACATACCCATGTGAAGTAGGCAAGATCAGCAAGCTGGATAAACAAGTGAACAAGAAACTGTCAACCATGCATAAGGCACAAAATATATCATTTGAAGAGAGTAAGAAAATGTACCAAGTTTACCACTCAAAATAATGAGAGAACAAGAACCACCTCTTCTAAACAAGTGCAATTTCTCAAGACTAATAAAATTCCTTTACTATTTAATAAACAAAATAATATAAGATTGTAACCTATAATTCCTTCTTTGTGGAGTTAAGTGAGATGCCAGATGTGATTACCAAAGATAAGTTCAAATTAATGTATATCAGCCAAAAAAATTAACAAATATTATTTAAATTTTAGTTCTTAATATATATGTCAAAAACGTTACCTTAATTTGGCATGAATATAATGAGTTTGTTGTTGTCATTATGGATACGACAAAAATTCCTTCACATATTCCAATATTTTCTTTTAACCATCTTAATCTTGAGGCACACTTGGTTGGGCACAAGCCCAAATTAAAATATTTGGACACACACAAAACCAAGAAAAAATATTTTATTGATGTTGTGTGTTCAAATATTTTAATTTTAAATATTTGGGCACAAGCACAAAAATATATTTTCTATTTTTTTTTAAATAAATAAATCAATACATGACCACTAGTGGTCGCTAACCACCACTGACCACAATTGATCATCACTTTTGCCCACTACTTTAACGTCACTACGACCATTGTGACCACATATCTATTGATCAGCAATTCAATACCACTGTCGACTATCACTCCAACCAGTTCTAGTCACCATTATGGCCACCTCCGACTACCACACCAACCACCACTTTGATGCCACCTCCAACCATTGCAGCTACTTGTCCACCTGTCACCACCCTGACCATCACTCCGGCCATCTCTGACACCACTTGGACCACCACTTCGACCGTTGCAACCACCCGGCCGCTGACCATTACTCCAACCATCTCTGACTGCCAATTCCGTCAACTATTGATGGCCACCTATCCATTGATCGCCACACTAACAATTGTGGCTTGTCTGTCTGTTGATCATCATTTAGATAGTTGTCTGCCAACACCTCAAACAACCATCGATTTTCAAACACTGTTGTTAAAATTGTTACTAAATAAATAAATTATAAATTTTATATACTGTGTGAGTTTATACTGAAAAGAGATTAAAAGAAGTGATTTAAATTTAAAAAAACAAAAAAACTTAGATGATTTTCGTCATCAGGTAGATGCACTAATAAATTTTCAGTACATGGTTCCCTAGATGTTTAAAATTGTATACAATTTTATTTTACTTAGTTCATTTGTTTCATCTCTAAATTTTATCGATAATTAATCTTTTTTCTAGTAGTGATGATTTAAAGTAACTATTCGTTTTCCCATTTCTTGATAAAGAAAATAGCATTGGCACTCCTTCCATATATAGAACTTGAAAGAGAAAAGAGAGACAAACAATTACCAGTTTTAAGCTATGAAAGTCCAACAACAAACATCATTCCAGATGTTCCAGAACCAAGGATCACTCCTCTAAGTAGTTGGACCATCTCTAGAAGAGGCAGCCACAAGACTTGATAATGAACAATGCTTGATGCTTTGTTTCGGCGATTCATCATCATACGCCTCTAACAATGTTTCAGGCACTCAACCTAATACACATGCATCAAGAAGTTATCTTCCTAAGCAAGAAAACTCGATTCTTTAAGCTACCAAGACAAAAGAGAAAGTGACACTAACGGTAATTTTCCAAAACCCTAACTTATTCTAAATCATAAACACTGGTAGGGACATTCCCTCCAAGTGAGATACAGTTTCGTCAAATGCTAAGTTAATTTGCCTTTTCTCCAACGGCCTTTTGAACCCAAAAATGTGTTTTGTAATTAGGTGGTGGAAGACAACACAACACCTCGGCTTTGATACCGCAATTTGTGGACAAAAATGTGGCATCAAGTTCAAAGGATGTTTTTGGTGTTAGTGCAGGTTCAAGCCAAATAGAATTCTTGATGCAATTGGTGTAATTGGATTACAAATTGTATATAGAGCATGATTCTTGATTGAACATCCTACATCCTCCTAAAAGGATTTGTATCTTGGAGATGTGGACCTAAAAGACTAGTGAATACACTATTAAAATGCCTAAGCATCATGAAAGAGAAATCCTAAAAATGATGTTTGATGTCATTAAAAGCTAAAATTATTATGTTTTGGTATGCTACAATTTGTTGCCTCAGTGTTCTGGGTACATAACAACTTTATTAATCTGTTTTGACTTGTATTGTATCAAATGTGCATGCATGTATTATGGAGTGTTGTTGATCCTGTGGCTGGTGTACTTTGGTCGAAGCATGTAGCTCTATTGGAGTTGTTATGTACTAAAGACTTTGTGAGATCTTTAAGTCCAACTTCCAAGTAGCAAATGATAATGTGAAGTGTTTGCAACCTTTCATAGAAGGTGGATAGGGTTTTCTCAATGTGATGCTGAGTTTGGATATTATTAATAAAATTTCTAGTTATATAAAAAAAAACCTTCAAAAAGGATAGGGCAATGTAATACTACCTTATTGAAAAAGGGTATAAAACTAAGCACTAACAAGACGAGGCAGATTGAAGAACTACCACCTTCCACAAGGGATGACAAACACGCTTCTTATTGACACGGAAAGCAATGTGACATCATCGTAATATGGTTTAAATTGAATGAACTGCTGACTTTGAGAAAACATTTTATTTGTTTGTAATATGGTTGGTTCCTATGAATGAATTAAATACTTCATTTTTTAAGCGTTTTTTATATATAAAAAAAAGATCATGTTAACTTGTGCCCTAAGGACACAAGATAAGAAACTAAATATAGAAATATAATCTTGGAAATTGTTGCATTCATAATATTAAAAGCTTAAAAAGTTATCTTTTCGTGGAACATTTAATTTTTAATTCTATTTTTAGATCCTTATCTTGTGCACTTAGGGCACAAGTTAGCATTTTCCATAAAAAAAAGGGTCTGTATATAAGGAGTGCCCCTAGGGCACTCTTAAAGCATCTTAAATTTAACAATTTTTCTTTTAAAAAGTCAACTATTACAATTTCCAATGCATTCAATACACAACTTTTTTATAAAACTTACCATTTAAAGAGTGTCCTAGGGTCACTCGTTAACATTTCCCTAAAAAAAATTATGCTCCTTCTACTTTATGATAATTTTTAAATAAAAAAAAGTAGTTTTTATAAAATGTTAACTAATGTCTATGAGACACTAGTTAAAACAACCAATATAAAAATATTGTATTGGAAATGTCAAAAAGTTGTATATTTAACTTTTTGAAAGTAAAACGTTTATTTTTTTTTTTTTTTAAAAATAATCTAATTTTAACTTTTTTAACTAACATTTCAGGAACACTAGTTAGCATGACCTTTAGTTTTTTATATTAAAAAAATTCATTCATTCAAATTGGTAATATATATAAAAAAATGACACGTTCAACGTCGTTAAAACTGAAAAACGATGAATATTGTTAGTTAATGATAAAAAAATGTTACACTCATATGATCCTTCTAAATTTTATGTTAACAATTTTAGTTCTTGACTTTTTACAAAAGTTCACTTTGCATGTTCCAAGTGACTTTTTTATGACACGTATTGAAAAGATTTAAAATATTGTTAGTTAGTGATATTTTAAGCTTTTAACAAAGACACTTCATCCAAAGAGTCATTTGAAACATGCGACATGAACTTTCGTAAAATAGTAGGGACTAATATAACAAACAATTTGGTGGTATGGTCGGGTGGTGATAGGCAGACAAGTAGCTGCACCAGTCAGAGGTGACCAAAGTGAAGTCATATTCGACAATGGTCTTGAATTGGTGTTCGACATATATGTGGTCACAGGTGGCCAAAATGATGATAAAAGGTGGTTATAGCAATTATCAATTGAGCCCAGAATGGTGGTCGGTGGTGGTTAGTGACGACCAGTGATGATGTGTTAATTTATTTATTTATTAAAACTAAGAATTAGAAAAATCTATTTTTATGGTTTTGCGATAAAAGTGAAAACTATTTTAAAATTATGTAAAAATCAATTCAATCTCATTTTATTCCAACATGTTTTGTTTTTAAATTTAACTTTAAAGATTAGAAACAACCCAAATCATCCCTTAGATAATGGGAAGTAGTTAGAACTCCATCTTTTGTGAACGGAGAAAATTTGATCGACAAAAGAGAATTTTTTTTTCAAAAATAAATGATATTGATTCATTCTAATTGATTGAGTACATCGATACAATATAAATTGAAAGTCGCTAAAACGGTAGAGTATTCGTGCCTACAAAAGTAATGCTAGCAACACTCTATTTTCTGAGTGCATCTTTGCTCCATTTACCAAACCTCCATTTATCCCTTTTCACTTTATAGATGTGTGACATGTGGCAAAAAATAAAACCAAAGGTTAAGATTAAAAGGTTTAGAAAATGCAATTGTTTTGTGAAAAACAAAACACACGCAATATCTAACAAAATAAACATACGCTCCTTCTTCTTCCTCCCATCAAAATCATCGCCGCCTCTCCTTCTCACTGGTGGCGCCACCGCCTCTCCCTCTCGCAGGTGCCGCCACCGCTATCACTCTCCCTCCGTACACCGGAAGAGTTATCCCCTTCTACTATATACACAATTCACAGTTAATCTCGCCTTCACGACCTTCACCGCTGCTTTGTCCTTTAAATCGCAAAAGAAATTGTAAAGAGCAGCATGAAAGAATCTTCAACAATTGTTTTTATATTTTAATTGATTTTCCTCAAATTGGCACGATGCCATCTTAATTGTAGTCTTGAGTCTGCAGTTTGCTATTGTTATCCTTATAATTACATTGACATCAATCATCATGGTGTTGGTGTTACTTTGAGCAACTGATATATGAAAACAAAGCTTACAACGTCGGACGATTGTGGGAGAGGGGTGGTGGTGGTGATGCTGGAGAAAGGGAGAGACGATGGTATTGATGAGAGGAAGAATAAAGAGCGTGTGTTTATTGTCTCAGATAACGCGTGTGTTTTGTGAATTTTCCAAACCTTTTAATCTCAGCCATTGATCTAATTAAGGTTTGGTAAATGGAGCAAAGATGCACTCCTCTTTCCAACACTCTCTCAAACACTCACTTTTTTATTGGTTTAAAACAATATGGGTCTCACACTTTGAAAATGGGTTTCACTTAAAGTGCTCGGACATACATTAATTTCATCCAATAAGAGAGTGAGTGTTAGAGAGTGTTGAAAAGAGAGTGTCCCTAGCATTCCCCATGCCTACAAGTATGACTATATTCAAGTCTCTGAAAAACTCATGTCTTCGGATCTGCAACGTTGACGACGCAAAAGTCATTGATTCGATCTGCACTTGCCCAAATTTAATCTTATAACCTGAATCAAATAAACATCGTATTAACACAAAATCAACAGACACACCACACAAAGATTGGAAATCAAAACAAACTAAGTCATGCAAAGACGTAAAAATCACAAAAACAAACGAAATAAAACAAAAAATATGTCGACATCATTTTATTTTTTTTGAAATTGTGTGGAAACACACTTATTCCACTAAAGAAGGAGGAAAAACAATTAGAAATGGGTGATTTTGAATCAAAATTGATCATAAATCATCATTCATCAATAGATAGGAATTTAAAAAAGTGGTGATGGTTAGGAGAGAAGAGAGAGGAAGAAAGTATGTTCCATATATTTTCTTAGATATTACAATGGTTAAAAATAAAAACATATTGAATAAGATAAGTAGCCGTAATATTTTTGTCGTATCCATAATGACAACAACAAACTCATTATATTCATGCCAAATTAAGGTAACGTTTTTTTACATATATATTAAGAACTAAAATTTAAATAATATTTGTTAATGTTTTTGGCTGATATACGTTAATTTGAACTTATCTTTGGTAATCACATCTGGCATCTCACTTAACTCCACAAAGAAGGATTTATAGGTTACAATCTTATATTATTTTGTTTATTAAATAGTAAAGGAATTTTATTAGTCTTGAGAAATTGCACTTGTTGAGAAGAGGTGGTTTTTGTTCTCTCATTATTTTGAATGGTAAACTTGGTACATTTTCTTACTCTCTTCATATGATATATTTTGTGCCTTATGCATGGTTGAAAGTTTCTTGTTCACTTGTTTATCCAGCTTGCTGATCTTGCCTACTTCACATGGGTATGTATGTCTTCATCAACTACTTTTGAATTTTGTTATATCAATTCATCTTTTTGTGAGTGATTTCACAAATTTTCGTTGCTCAATTCACTTTGTTTTTTTTTGTCAAACAATTCATTTGATGTTGTTATTGTTTTATAATAAATCCTCTTTTCAAAAGTTCTTCCTATCAAAAATCTTTCGTTTTCATTTCTTCTATTAGATCTGATTATATGATCTCATTCTATCTACCACTGATATAAACGACAATTTGAATCTAAAAAAGGCACAGTAAAACACAACAACCATATGATTGCCTTTCATAGATAATAGTCACACACAACTCTATTCATTAAAATTGTGCCTGGATTATTTTTGTAAAAGTTGCGCATTTAAGGAATCGTAGATAACGGAAAAACTATTTTATTAATGAGTGCGCGCCAAATCTAAAGAATAGAACTTTGCATATGTTAGATTTTATATTATTATTTTCGCGTCAAACATTAATTAAGTAGGGCCACATTAACGGTCGATATACGTATAATGCCAAGCGAGATATATACAATATTGGTGTTGTAAAAGTCGGCTCAGCTTGATCATAGTCCAACAGAGTTGATCGAGAATCAACATGAAAATTGATTGAACCGATCACTTTTGTAGTCGAGCCAATGATTCTACCAATTGATTGAGTCATGAATTGTTTATTATATAGTAGAACTAATTACCAATTGATTGAGTCATGAAGTGTTTATAATGTTAGTAGTCAGGCCTGTGATTCTACGATTTATTGAGTCATAGTTGTTTAGTCATCCTGTTTTTATTTTTATTTATAATTTTAGGCTAGTTTTCTTCATCTTTATGCAGCTATGAATCTTAATGTAGCTTGGATTCTCAAAATAAGTGTAATTTTAAGTTTCTTATCGATTTATGCATTATTTTACAATATTATATAATTTTTTATTTTTTTTTGAGATACAATGTAAGAAATTGACTATATGTGTTGTATAGAATGCGCATTACAATGATGTGTGTTAAATTGTCTTTAACATTTATATCAGGGTCTGAAGAAACAAAAACAGTAGAGGAGTTTGGAGATGAAAGAAAGCAACAAGAAAAAACGAGGAAGAGTAAAAGAATCATAGCTTTTGAGCAAAAAAAGGAAAATGGGAAATCAAAAAGAAAAAAAGACTCCAATTACAGCTCAGCTCATCTACAAATGACCTCATCAATTCAGGTTATTACTCTCATTCTTGTCTTTATTTTAGGTGAATGTTAACATGGTGAATTGTAAGATGGTGAATAGTATGTTTTTTTATAGATAAAGAAAATAACAAGAACTATGTTAACTTGTGCCCTTAAGACACATGTTAAATATTAAATTTTTGCCACTAATGGTAATTATTAATTGAAAAAAAAATTAATATTAAATTTTTTAAGTAATAAATTAACACAATTTCCGATACAAAAATCCTTAACATGTGCCCTAAGAGCATAAGTTAACATTTCCCAAATAATAATCATAGTTATTACTCTTTCTGTTCTAAATTGTACTCCCTCTATCCTATATTATACGCAAAAAAAAAAAATCACACTTATTAAAAAAACTAAATCATAGTAGTTTGCAACATAGTTTCTTGTGTTATCCTTGAAATAAATTTTATAGGAAGATGTAAAAACAATTTTCATTGATTATTGAGAAAATGAAAGAGAGAGCAAATTGAATGTACTTTACATTTAATTTTCCTTTAGAAAAAATAATTTTTTGAAACAACGTAATTAAATATGATTAAAGTAGGTCTTTTTTGCTTATAACTTGGAACAAAGAAAATGAGTTTTTTTGTTTATAATTTAGGACGGAGGGAGTATGTCGTTTTGAGAAAAGAAAAGTCTCAAACTATATGTCATTTTAAAATACCAATGAAACATTAATGTTACTATTCATATTATATCATTTACTATTTATTACTCTCTTCTTTCAATTTTTTAATTTATCTTTCTCATGCCATTTATTAAGAACAATTTTATAAAACAACTCATAATATCTATTTCCCACACAAAATTAATTATATTTTTTAATACGTGGGAAATGGTTAAAAAAATTGAGTTCAACTCAATTGTTCACAAAATTTGAGTCTACTCGTAAATTTATAAACAATTCACATCATTTAATGTGACTCATTTAATTAATTTATTTTTTATTGTTACAAAAAGGGCTAAAAGTTTAACTCATTTGAATTTTAACCGATAAGAAAAAACGTGTTTAAAAATACGTATTAAAGATTAAGTTATTAACACTACTCTCCCTGGTCTAATAATGACCGATCCATTTAGATAAAAATTTGTCCTTGGTAATGTATTGGCCACTTGTTACTTCTTGTAATAATGGTTATTGATCAATAAATGAGCTATTTCAAAAAAATATACTTCCTCTGTTCCAAATTGTATGTCGTTTTAGAGGAAAATTTTTATCCCAAATTATATGTCGTTTTACAATACCAATGCAACATTAATGTTACTTTTCTCCTGTCAAAAAAAAAATTAATGTTACTTTTCCTATTATAACCTTAACTATTTATTACTCTCTCTTATTTCAATTCTTTCATTTATCTTTTCCATTTTATTTATTAAGGACAATTTTGTAAATCAACTCATAATATCCCTTTTTCACACAATATTAATTGTATTTCTTAATATGTGTGAAATGCCCAAAACGTCATACAATTTGGGACGGATGGAGTATAAAATTGTCCCAAAATCAATTATCCATTTCAATTTTCAATGTAATATATTACCTATTAATTATCACTATGCACACAACTTCCAAAATTTCATTTTCTACTTTAATTTATAATGATGGGATATACACCAATAGTTAGCAAGGTTATTTTAGTAAAAGTCATGTCTTTTGACAATATTATTGCATTCTTAATATGTGTATAACAACCTTAAACGACGTTGATTTTGAAACGGAGGGAGTGGTTTATTTACCATGATCATAAATGTAAAGTGAAATTATAAGTGGTGTAAGTCGTACTTTTTTCAGTTCCACCTTCTAGTTAATACTACCTCCGTCCCTAAGGGACCAAAAACATATTTAACCCAAAATAAATACACAATCCAAATCACAAAACTAAAATATTTAAAACCAAAACAATTTATAACAAATCACACCAACTAAGAACTTAAATGATATATGAATGAATTCTGTTGAAGCTGATTTTTCAAGTTTGATTGTGAACAAGTTAAGTGTTTGAATTTCCCAATTAAGGAAATTGAGGTTAGGTTAATATGAAATCAAAATTCAGAATCTATGAGTTCATTTGCGTTAAAGGTTTTATTAGGTTAATATGAAAATTATAAGTATGCTATTGCTTTAATCGAGTAATTCATATATCACAATCATTGTTAACAGTAAAAATATAAAGGAGAGAAGAACACCAAGATTTATAGATATTCCCCTTTTTTGTCCGCATTAGTGGGGGTACAACCTCTCTTCGCGATAGAAAACGCTTATATCACGGGCTTTCACTATGATGAAAATGTTTACAAGTGTTTGATTACAAAGATTCATTCAATTCCTAATCTTCTATGCCATAAGGTCTTCGAATCTCAAGCTTGCATGAAATCCGTTGAACTTCAACTCAAAGAATTTGTCTCTGTGATGCCTCCGCTTCAATCCCATTTAACCTTGAATTGCGAGAAAGAAACCCCACAATTTCCTTTGGAAGTGAAAAGAGCCTTCTTTTCCTTTTGGTCGTTGATCCGCCACCAAAACTCTTGAGAGAAACCAATCTTACAAGTTCTATAGCATCCTAACAATCCAGACCTCACATTCTACAAAAGCTTTTAGAGAAATTGTTTAATGTGAGTAGGAATATATATAGGTGTGAGTGAAACAAGTTAATTTTAGCCAAAAAAATAAAAAGAGAATCCAAACACTCTGTATCGAATCAAACACTCAGAAAAGCATAATTTGAGAATCCAAAGAAACTCATAAACACAGTACTAATGTTTTGCAAACATAAGACACTATTGTAGAGGGCTAAAGATAAAAAAAAAAATGTGGTGGAATTAATAAGGTGCTTTCACAATTAAGCTATTTAAACATAAAGCATAAACATCCTCCAAAATTAAAACATCATCAAAACCTAAAACTAAACGATTGAAGGAGCAACTACACACTTGACAAGGAAATATATTTGAAAATAATTTTAATTTCATTTTTTAAATCAAATAAAAATTCAATATGCCTACCAAAATTGTTATTTTCAATAAAAACAAGTTAAAAAATTCTAATCAAACTCGTGCAACACACGGGTTATATACCTAGTATTAATATATTCAGAACAACCGACATCGAATTAGATTGATAGGAATCTGAAGGCAAAAAGAATTTAAGGTTCAAATAACCAATAAAATAGCTAACATTGAAATCGAATTCGCAACATGAATTCTGACTCATCATTTAGATACCATTTGAGTTTTAAGTTAACATTTTTATAAAATTTGACGAACGGAATTTGTTTCAAAAAACAAAAAATAAAATCTAATATATGACCTAAAAAACATAAGGGCCTAAAACTCTTGCTTTAGTAGAAGCCCCCTTGGGCCGGCCTGTACCAATGTTTCCGACTTTCTTGGTGTATACAAATCAAATTCTAAGAAGCAAAAAAATACTTCTTAAAGAAGAAGATTCAATAATAGCTTCTTTTTTTTTTTACAAAAGGAGTTAATAATAGCTTGTCATGCTGCCCTTTTGAGTAAGAACTATGTCGACATAATAAATATATATTAAAAAAAAAAGTGCGAGAGGTGAACTTGGTGAGTTAGTACGTACGTTTCAAACTCTACATTTCTAAAAGAAAATAAAAAAAATACACATGTTTTGAAATGTGTTTTCTGAAGGAAAAACAATATGCGTACATCCTAATTAAGTTATAGAGAGGTGGAGAAAGTGTTTTCCTTACATTTGGTTACACTGACCTGCAAGCCCATATTGATATTGTGGACTCTATAAGCCCTTTGTGTCAGCCCAAGTCAATCTCAGATATTGGACTGTTACAAGTGTTACTTTCCCCACCCTACCGCCTTCTCACACGCCCTACAAAAATTCCAAAAATACCCCTAGTCTGGAAAATATAATCCGAACCAGATTATTAGTGTTTTTCGGATTTTAAAATCCGGACAAAATCGATATGAAATTTTGGTGTCTTTCTTTGATGTCAAGGGTCTCTGTTGACCGTTATATAACCCTCACATAATCTGCAATGCAATTGCAGGGGTTATATGAAGGGTCAACAATGACCATGACACCATAGACACACCTAAAAACTACCTAAAAAACTAAAAAAATTGAAGAAAATATTAGAAAGGAGGTGAAGTGAAGAATGAAGGAAATTGTTGAAGATCCAAGCCTTTTTATAGCCTTAAATCAGTCATAGGTCATAAATACAGTCAAATAAAACATGTTTCACAACCAAAGCCGTCCAAAAATGCATTAAAACTCCACTAACCGATAAAACCTTTGGTGAAACGTCACAGTCCAAAATAAACTGAGGAGTTACGGATTTTATATTCCAGAATGCATGACGTTTATACGGATTATAAAATCTGAACTGCATCAGACCCTGTATTTGGAGCGTTTTCATGGCGAATGACTTGGAAAAAAATAAGACAAAGATACATGAAAAAACATGTTCCGGATTACATAATCCGGAATGTCCCTCACCACACAGAAGGTGCGCAACTTCCTTCAGTTTGCCCTAGTATCGTAAAAATTCGGATTATATAATCCAGAAACCATTAGAGTTGTTCGAATTATGAAATCCGAACTACATCAGTTTGTTTTGGCCGATGGCCTGCACCACAAGAAACACGTTTTCAAAGGTTTTTACCAGCATTAATGGCTGGTAAAACTCCTTTGAACACGTTTTTGACCAAAATTAATGGCTACACAATTTGTTTTCCTATAAATAGCATCCAAACTTTCACATCTCTTCACACCATCACACTCTCTCCTCCTCTTCCTTCTTCATAATGTGCTTCCATCGCTGGCCTTTCATAAAATGAGACTACTTTGGAAACTCAAGGGTTATATGATCGGTCAATGGGGAAGGAAATGCGCTGCAACGAAGCACGATTTGTCTAGGTGTCAGGTTGACCATCAAGGTCTCTTTCACCCCGAAAACAAACCTTAA
>Ga0315915_1005270_pt1 | contig 16151 bp, 9 predicted proteins | sample MpolbnodulesMG_FD_207738 | JGI IMG/M metagenome (GOLD analysis project Ga0315915, IMG submission 207738) | Medicago polymorpha root nodule microbial communities from Los Angeles, California, United States - branched nodules | ecosystem: Host-associated > Plants > Roots > Nodule | place: USA... | reverse complement strand
CATGGTGTTTGAATGAACTCGTTGAAATAATGAAGTGCAACAAAAATGAGGAAGACAACGTTGTTGTTATTCCTGTGTTCTACCGTATAGAACCTTCACATGTCCGAAAGCAGACAGGGAGTTACCATACGGCGTTGGCGAAACAAAAGAAACAAGGCAAAGATAAGATTCAAAGGTGGAAGAATGCTCTCTTTGAAGTAGCTAATTTATCTGGCTTCGATTCAAGTACATATAGGTATTTTCTTTGCTTCTACTTTTGCAAATTCTAATGCTTAAGGATGGATCATTCCACCACTAAGTTTTTTTTTATTAAAAAAATATGATATAAATGATGACTTGGAGTTTCCGGACAAAGATAAAAATGATTTGAGTTAATTTTGATGATTTTTACTTTTAAACTTTATACTTTTAATAAATCACATCCAATTATAAGTTGTTATGACCATACAAAAATATTACATTTTTAAATAATTTTTTTCTTAAAATATGGGGATTGATTTGTTTCTTAAAGTTGACCTAGAAATTATCCTTTAATTGATGGTTAGATTTTCATCCTCTACAACAGTTTCACCTATGCAGCTGTTACAAATGTTCTAAACTGTGGATTGATCTCTTATCCACAAGCATGTGAATATTTATAAAATTTATCATCCATAAGATTAATAGAATTATAGTGGAACACCATGATTTTGATAAAAGCCACACTTTAAAATTTCAACAAAATCATAATGCAACTGTGATCTTGCTAAGCTCACCAAGAACCCATATGCACATGATTTTGTAAGTTATGTGACTCTTAAGTTTTAACTTGTTTGTTACATATTTGAGTACATAAAGGGAATGTATACTATTTATATACACAAGTAATTATATGTTAACGTTAGTGTGTATGCTTGTATGTTGTACGATTTCATTATTGCTTCTCAGTTTTATATAATGCAGCTTTAAATTGAGAATCAAATGCCAAAAGATTTTTTCTATTAACTAGAATCTTGACCCGTGCGGATCGTAAAAATGTAAACATATATGGTTAATAGAAGTTTTATAACAATTTAAAAATATGTTCTCTTATAAGACAACAATAGCAACAAAATAAAATGGTAGCATACAAAACAAAAAGGTTTGAACATTAACCATCAAGATACATTACGAAAGACTTCGTGATAAACAACATTTGAGGTCGTATTAGTGTTCTCTCCATCTCCATCAACGATTAGTATTTTCAAACATTGTTTTGAAGTGACTCTGGAAATTGCAACGTACAATTGACCATGCGAGAACACAGGACTCAGCAAATAAATTCCAACATTTTTAAGTGATTGCCCTTGACTCTTGTTGATTGTCATGGAAAATAAAACAGATATTGGAAATTGTCTTCTTTGAAATTTGAAAGGAATTTTAACATCAGACGGTGAAAGAGATAACCTGGGTATGAAAACTTTTTCACTGATGTTACTTCCAGATATAACCTTTGCTTCAAGTACAAATTTTCCCTTCTCGGTTTCTCTTACACCATCTTTCTCGACTATATGACCAATGACATCTACAAAAAAAAAACTGCATTATCATTTACATAAACAAAAAAAAAAAAAACGAATTCATATAACTAAAAGGTAGGATTTCATACCAGCAACCACATCCTCTTCCAGAGAGATCAAAATGTCTTTGGAAGACATGAATTCAAACACGTTCTGAGGCACATTGCTTGCATTCACCTTAGTAAATCTCGCATTTCCCATCATGTTAAGTTTGTACTTGTGTGGCAAGAGTTTGTAATTCCCCTCGTTAAATCCTACCATGACATTCTCTAGCTTATATGTTCCTCCATCTTCAACCATTCTTTGAATCGTCGGCACCAGGTATTTACGAACAGTGGCATGGATCCTTCCTCGCTAAACAAAAATAACATGTCATTAACATAAACTAGAATATATGTAATCGTAGTGGCAACTTGAATTAGTGTTTGTGGTTATACATGAAGTTTATATAATATATCTTCTCATCAACCAATATCATGTTCATGAAGATGGTATCGTCTGGATTTTCCTTATCACAGATCAGCCATATATGGGCCACACATACAATCAACTTCAAATCCTTCTTCCCACCTGTCATGGCTGAAACGAGGGTGAAAATGTTTGTCATCTTAGCAATTGAAAGAAACAACTATTTTTGCTAAAAGAACATAATAGTTGTATTCTCACAACTAAGTGGTATTTATATAGGTAACTGATGGTAAGTTGAATTTGAAACTTTTAAATGTGAATGATCATAGTCTTCTTTGGTAATAATTACTATTCATTGCAGCCATAAAAACAATTACTGCATAATTCTTTGTAATGCATTATGACGTTTCCAATTCCAAAAGCTGTTAGTGTCAATCATAAATACCAATAGCTGACATTTTGGCGTGGACATTGGTTTACTACTTTACTATGTATTCATGACTTGAATTTTCGATTAGCAATAATGAGCAATAAGTTTCTTTTATTCACAATGAAATATCATTAAGTTTAATTAATATTTGAAATTTGACTTGTAACATGGATGAATGACAATTTCAAATTCGATTAGCAATAACTACGTGTTAATTTTTCTTTTATTCTTCATGAAATATCATTAAGTTCCATAAAGCTCATTACTTTTTTCTTTTATTCGATTAGCATTACTAACCTCTTCTATTTCGTATGAGCAATAATTTTCTTTTATTCACAATGAAACATCATTAAGTTTCATAAATATTTGAAATTTGACTTGTTAACCATCATGAGCATACAAGTCTAGATTTAACACATTCGATTAACAATAACTACGTGGTAATTTTCCTTTTATTCTTTATGAAATATCATTAAGTTCAATAAATATCATTACTTTTTTCTTCACCAAATGCATTAATTGAGATGACTTTGTATATACTAACAATACTCCTATTTTGCACAATTAACGTGACTCAATAAAGTGACATCCTTTATATTGGCATGAGTATTAACTTGCCAATAATATCATTTAATCACATCTGTTTTGATATGATTAAACGCTATTAAAAGTAGACAAAGAGTAATTAAATGATATTATTGGTTAGCTTTCCTGAAATGTATACAAGTTGACTTGCCTTTTATGTGTTTACTCGATCATTATTGAAAGCCCATTTTTAGGCGTACCAGACGCACCAACATTTCTGACATAGAGGGAATTGAAAGTTTGTTTTGATTTAGGGCTGAAATCATGCATCTCTATAGTCGTAAGTTTTAGTTGAGCTTTCAAATCTCATGGAAGGTCAAGAGATCTACGGCTGAGATGTAGGGGGTGGTTGACTGAGTTGATTAACATTAATACATGAAATGTTATGAGATCTACGGCTGAGATGAAGAGAGTGGTTGACTGGGTTGATTGACATTAATTACGTATTAGGGAGGAAAAATGAGTATGATTAGCACCATTTTCAATTGTCATTATGACGTTTTTGTATGAGAGAGAAAGTGAGGATAGAGTTTGAATCAGCGGTTGTGATTAAGTGTGTGGTTGAGAGATTAGATTAGAAATAATTACATGCTTAGGAGGGAAAAATGCAAGGGATTAGGGCAAACATGCTAGCTCATCAAGTCTAACTTTTATAATAAAGGATGTGAGAGAAAAATCGATTATGCATGGTTTAGAATATCTCCGGGAGCGGCTTCTCTCAGAGAGGAATGCTAGCAACACACCTTCTAACACACACTTTTCAACACACTCCCTTTGATTGGTTAAAATTCAAATGGATCCCACCAAATCATGTGGGTCTTATATACTTTTTGTGGGTCCCATGTAAATTTTAACCAATCAAAGGGAGTGTGTTGAAAAGTGTGTGTTAGAAGGTGTGTTGCTAACATTTCTCTTAAGATAGAACATGTATATCAGGGAATACCATTCATAAAGCATAGACTATCCCAAAAGAAGGTTCTTTTAATTCTTGATGACGTTTACGAGCTGAAGCAACTTCGATCTTTTGTTGGAGAACCTGATTGGCTTGGACCTGGTAGCAATGTCATCATCACCACTCGAGACATACACTTGCTAGCAATTCATGGGGCTGAAAGAACATATGAAGTATATGGGTTAAATAAAAGAAGAAGTTCTTGAATTCTTCATATCGAAGGTTGGTAAAAATGAAACGGTCGGTTCTAGCTATGAATGTATTTCAAACCGCGCAGTTACTTACGCTTGTGGCCTTCCATTAGCTATAGAAGTAGTGGGTTCCAATTTTTCTGGAAAACACATATCAGAATGGAAATCTATATTAGATAAATATGAAAGGGTTCCTCACAAAGATATCCAAAAGATACTTCAATTAAGCTTTGCTACGTTGGATGAAGAAGAGAAAAGTGTCTTTTTGGATATTGCTTGTTGCTTGAAGGGATATAAATTGGTTGAGATCGAAGATATACTTCATGCTCATTATTGTTATTGCATAAAAAGTCATTTTCGAGTGCTGGTTGATAAATCTCTCATAAAAATTGATTTTGATTACGTGACATTACATGACTTGATAGAGGATATGGGTAAAGAAATTGTCCGACAAGAATCACCCAAAGAGCCCGGAAAACATAGTAGGTTATGGTTTCATGACAATATAGTTCATGTTTTAAAAGAAAATACGGTGAGTAAAACCGATATCCTTGATCAATTTTTTATGGCTTAAATTCATTTTTGACCCGTTAACTTTTAAAAAATTTGAGATTTTGACTCACTTACAAAAAAAAAAAATCCCTCTATTTTTAGAGAAATGTGTTCTTTTGGCCCTCTATTTTTAGAAAAATATGTGCTTTTGGCCTATTATCTCTATATTGACAAAAATATGATCTTTTGGCCTCTTATCTCTACAAAATGTTCCGATATTTGCCTCCTATTTTGAGACATGCATCTTCTCGGGAGTTTAGCAACGATTTGTATAGTTTGGGGTTCAATTTTTTTGTTCTTAGGGCTAAAATCACAACTTTTTAAAGTTAAGGATTAAAAACTGCATTTAAGCCATTTTTTATTCAATCATTAACTATGATTTCACTCTTTTGTACTTAAATATGATCATCTCATACTAGTTTTTTTTTTGTTGACAAAATCATCTCATGCTAGTTATTTTACTCTTTATGCATGTGCGTCAAAGTTATATGTGTATGTATGGTTATTTTCTTACGCAATGAATATATTGTTATTGATTCACAGTATTTGTGTGAAAAGGGAACCCGTAAGATTGAAAATCTTACATTCGAATTCCCCTCCATTCAAAAAAATAGCAGATTGGAACGGAAAGGCGTTCAAAAAGATGAAAAATCTCAAAACACTTATCGTTGAACAGGGTCAATTTTCTGAAGGTGAAAGTTATCTTCAAAGTAGTTTGAGAGTATTGAAATGGAAATAGTGTTCTCTTGAGCCATCATCGTCTATATTTTTGAACAAGGCAAGTGAAATAGGTTCATTTTCTTATTATGTGTATATATAATTTTCTATCAGATTGTGGTGTTCAGTTTTTATCTATTTATTTACTCTTTTCTTTCTATTTATGCAGAAGTTCGAGTATATGAAAGATTTGACATTTAATGATTGTATATATTTAACTGAATTACCTGATGTATCGGGTCTACAAAATTTAGAAAATCTCTCCTTTGAAAATTGTAATAATTTAATTACAATTCACAATTCAATTGGGCATCTAAATAAACTTGAAATCTTAAAAGGAAAGTGTTGCCTCAAGCTCAAGAATATGCCACCCTTACGGTTGCCGTCTCTTAAGGAATTCCTACTTTGTGGCTGTAGAAGTCTTGAAAGTTTTCCAGAATTATTATGCATGATGAGACATATAGAAGAGATTTACTTGTTTGGTACTTCAATAGGAGAATTGCCATTGTCATTTCAAAATCTCAGCGAGCTTCGTGACTTAACAGTATGGGGAAACCGTACCGAGTGTCACTTCCTCTGAAACTGAGAAATACTTGGTATTTGAATGCAGAGGAAAATGAAGAGGATGAGGAAGGTGATTGGATAGCGATGAGAATTGAGAGAAATTGGATGAATAAAGAGTTTGAAATGAGCAAGTGTTTCATGTTAATTTTGGTGGGACCCATGTGAATTTTAACCAATCAAATAGAGTGTGTTGAAAAGTGTGTGTTAGAAGGTGTGTTGCTAGCATTCCTCATGTTTTAAACTTCATCAAACATTACAATTTAATTTTCATTTTACAATATTTTCAACAACATAGACCAAGTTAAAAACGTGGACAAAAACTAATTATATTTTGTAAGAAATGGAAATTACTAAAATTTTATCCTTTTCTAAAAGCTCAAGTAGCACATAAATACGTTTTTGAAATAAAAAGAAGAGAATGAACTTAACATGAGAAAAAATATAATATTTTATAAAAATTTCCATTGAGTTTATATGAGTATTTGTCTAGGTCACATATGTTTAATTAACATTTTTCTTATGTTGCGGTTTGGTTTGGTTTGGTTGGTAAAACGAAAACCGCAAACCAAACCAAACCATGCGGTTGAGTAAGAAAATGATCCGATTACATCCGAACCAAATGCGGTTTCGGTTTGGTTTGGTTCTTTGCGGTTTTTCTATTGGATTGGTTTGGTTTTGAATACCCCTAGAACAGACACCGTGATGAACCATCTGTTGGTATCACATTATGTACAAACTCTTGTATTCTTGAAAGGAAATATATCAAGATGGATTAAAACAAAAATTGACTTTCTACTATGTACAGTCATAAAATTATGGTCTCCGTAAACATGAGCCATCTGCTACACAAGTTCTGTCTCATTTCCAAGTTCTGATATTCATCTGATTTACTCTTTCTATAAGGATTCCAATTTGTGTACTAAGATTGAAATTCTCAAAACTCTCCAACTGAGCTGCAAAGCAGATCATTACTCCCTGTCCTTTCGAACAACCAACGAATTCTGTGGTACGAGCAACCTGTAGACATCTCGCATGACAGTGAAAATTGCCAGATGACTACAGATGGTTTCCTGACAATGTACAGTCAAAGAACAAGTAAACACTAAGTCTTGAATGGAGAAAAGTTTCGTAAATTACCGACAACAGGCTGAAATCGTCAGGAATGGATCGTCCCATGTTCAATTTTATGAGAGAGAATGTTGTTTAAAAATGGGGATAGGGAGATTGAAGATAGATGTTAGAAACATCACGTCCTCAAGTTTATTTCAACATGAGATCCACTCTTGCAATTATCATGCATGCCATTGTGCAGAAAAAAAAATTCTAACATGTTACAGTCCTAAAATAAGAAAATAAAGTGATGAAAAAGATTTACAAGTCATATGAATTCTATAAAGAGAAATGGGGAACCAATATGTAAGAATTTAAAAACAAATTAATGGAAGAAAAAAGGAATTTCTTTCAATTAAGTTATAGCAATTCAGTTCCATTTAATAGGAAAAAAGCTTCTTTATACCATCTAGTTCATACATACAACTGTTTCCACAACATTTTATTTTATTTTTTGCAATTTTAATCTTTCAAACTATTGAACTATGATATAAGATGAAATTTCTATCTATCTTTGAGAATCTTCATTTATACATTTTAAACATATGAACAAGGAGAAAAATAAAATAAAACAAGTTGGTAAACTTTTAAGTGTAAAATGTTTTCATTTATAATTTATCAAACATCCTTCAATGGAGTGGGAAAATATCCTCCCTGCGCAGCAGACACGGAGAAATTAACATTGACATTGATCCGTCGACACCGATAATAATTTTAGAAAAATAATATAATGGAATGTAATTACATGTGTCGGTGTCGTGTAGGTGTCAAACACACACATGTTGGACACCAGACACACGTTCAATGAGAAGTGTTTGTGCTACAAAACATCCTCCAAGTTAAATTCAAACAATATTTTAGACTGCACAAATACATAAATCAATCAATGTTTATATTAATGACAATAATGTAAAATGTAAACAACAAACTACAAACCGGCAATTAATTGAGAGAATCTAGCTTCGGTGCTCTTTTTGTTTTCTGAATCTAGCCCAAATCTTTCTGTGAAGATTTATACGGATTGAAAATCTCTTTCTTTTCCTTTTCTTTTGTGATAATGAAGCATTGATATCTTCATCTGATTTTGTCTTTCTAATATAAGGATCGGTGAATACCACATTCTCCTCCTCTGTGTTGCTTTTCTCTTTCCACACGTGGATTCCCATTTGTGCATTTCTGAATATTATATCGTCATCATCCTTCAACTTAAACTCCACATGAATCCATTCATTTTTCAAAAGTCCTTTGTCCATTATATACTCATATTGTCTTTCACCGAGTTCATTCAATTTCGGTATATGAAACAAATTTGTATGCTCAAAGTACACATAGCTAAAGCGGCGACAAAAATCTATCTCAATTTCATTTCCATTCACAAAATAATTGACTCTTGTGTCTGCCGCCCAATTATTGCCTTCCGGAGGAATACAAATACAAGTAATAGAAGGGATTTCTTTACGAAACCAGAAAGAAATTGTGTCTCCCCTGCTTTGGTGCTCAAACCAATCTGGTATCCCCTCTGTTTCGTTTGGGAAATGAAAACAAGTGCACCGAGCCTCATGTAGTTCCTGTTAGTTTATATGAAATACAAATATATATATTACACATTATCAAATATATATATGAAATACTATAAAAGATATCAAATATTGCAGTGCAATAAAAAACAACAACAGACCTGACTCATTAACATTCTTCTACTTGATGAACTCAATGATTCACATCCTTGAGCAGAAAGCTCTTCAAGATTTGGTGGAATCCCTCTAATTGCCTCAAGAGACCTGCAGCACCTCACATTAATTCTAACAAGATGGTGACATTCACTAAGGCACTCAGGAAGAATTTTGAAATTGTTCTTTGATAAGACTAGTTCTTCAACATTAACACACCACTTAAGAACTATTTGGAGACATTCATCTGAAAGGTTACACTCTTCGAGACTAAGCTTTGTCACATTTGAAAACACTATTGAATACATTTTCTCATTCTGTTTTGGGAACCTCAGCATTCCACCCCCTAGATATAACCCATCAAGTTCACTGAGATTTTGAAATGAAGATGGCAATTCTCCTATGGAAGTAGAACCCAAATAAATATAGTCTATATTTGTCATCTTGCATAATAATTTTGGAAAACTCTTGAGACTAAAACAACAAGAAAGCTCCAATTCTTTAAGAGATGCCAACCCTAAAGGTGGAAAACGTTTGAGCTTGTTGCAACCAAATGCACTTAACCTTTCAAGTTTATTTAGGTGTCCAATCGAATTGTGAATTGTAATTAAATTATCACAACATTCAAATGATAACTTTTCTAAATTTGAAAGGCCTGAGACATCCGGTATATTTGTTAAATATTCACAATGGTCCAATATCAAGACTGTCATATCCTGGAACTTCTGCATAAACATAAAGGAAGAAACTATAAATAAATTAAAAAGCAAACACTATACTTTCATAGTGATTTCTTTTATGTTGGCGAAAAAAAATCATTGTACATTTATAAATATATACAGTTAGAAAATGAAGTTATTTCACTTGCCTTGCTTAAAATACTAGACGATAGCGACTTTGATAAACATCCTTCCCATTTCAATGCTTTCAAACTGCTTGGAAGATACTTGAGACCTTTAGAACAATGGCCATTTTCAATGATAAGTGTTTTCAATCTTGTCATCTTCTTGAAGGCCTTTCCTTTCTTGTCTATTACGGATTCCATGGAGTGCAAATTCATACATATCATTTCAGTTTTACCAGTCCCCTTTTAACAAAAAAAAAAATAAAAAATGCATCAACCACAATAAAAATCTGTTACAGAGAAATTTACATGTAATTAAGTGGAAAAAAATACTAGTATGAGATGGTCATATTTAGTCCAAAATGAGCAAAGTTGTATCAAGTCTAAATAACAAATTGAACATAGATATCAATCTTACTCACAGTGTTTTCTTTTAAAACATGAACAATATCTTCTTGACACCATAATCTACTTCTTTCTCCTGGCTCTTTAGGTGATTCCTGTCGGACGACTTCTTTACCCATGACCTCTATCAAGTCATGTAATGTCACTTTGATACCACTGAAAAAGCACCAACTAATCTTTATGAGACACTTATCAACCAACACTCCAATGTGGCTTTTTTTGCAATTACCATAATGACCATGAAGTATCTGTTCGACTTCTTCCAATCTAAATCCTTTGATGCAACAAGCAATATCCAAAAAGACACTCTGCTCCTCTTCTTCCAAAGCATCATAGCTCACTCTAAGTATCTTTTGGATATCTGTATGTGGAATTCTTCCATACTTATCTAAAGTAGACTCACATTCTGCAATACTCTTTCCAAACAAGTTAGAACCCACTACTTCTATCGCTAATGGAAGGCCAGAAGCATATGCAATTGCACGGTTTAAAATGTCTTCATAACTTGAAGGAACTTTCTCATTTTTAAAAACCATCCACCTCAACAATTCAAGAGCTTCTGTCCAATTCAACTCTTCTGTTGCATATGTTTTTTCTATCCCATGACAGGCTAGGAAGTGTTTATTTCGGGTGGTGATGATAACTCTGCTTCCAGGACCGAACCAATCAAGTCCTCCAGCCAAAGCCTCTAGCTGATCCAGTTTGTCAACATCATCGAGAATCAAAAGAATCTTCTTTCTGCATAGCCTTTCCTTAATGATTGGAATTCCCTCACTAACACCTCCTAACTTAATGTCCAATCTAACTGTTTTTAAAAGGAGTTCCTCTTGGAGATGTTTCAAGTTATTCGAAGTTGAATTCACTCTTACAGTTTCTAGGAAACATAAACCTTCAAATTGATCAGCAATAAAATTATAAATTTCTTTTGCAAGTGTTGATTTACCTATGCCTCCCGTACCATAAATTCCAACCATATGGACCCCGTCATCAGATCCTTCATCAAGAAGCGATTTCACTTGTTGTACTCGAGACTGCAAGCCAACAGGGTATTTGGCAACATGTAAGGGCTGACGGCCGATCTTGTTGGAGATGTATTTGACTATCTCTCCAATAAACTTGTATTCATATCTATTAATGTCCAATAAGATAAGTTAGTATATAAGAACATCACACAATCACATCCATGTACTCAGAATATATTATACATTTCTAACTATTTCCACATATAAATAAATAATACTTGTTTAAAAACGTAAACAAAAAAGGTATTTCCCATTTAACCATTAAGATGAGATTATTGGGCAATTGAAGTTAAAGAAAGAAAATATAAAAGGGAAAAATAGGATTTAAGTAAAGTTGGGTACCCATGTTCATAATGTTGGCCAGACAAGTTAGCCGCTTGGCTCAGAGCTACTTTCCATTGCTGCAACCTCTCCATCTTTTTCTTATCATTTTGAAACCTTTTTTCATGCTCAGCCAATGCTTCACCATAACTACCTTTATGATGTCGCACAATAGTAGGTTCCACTCCAAAGAAAATAGGCAAGACGAGGCGACCCTTTGTCTTGTAGCAGTGAAGGATGTGGACAAGTTCGTTCAAACAAAATGAAGAAGAGGCATAGTTGATAGAAAACACAGGAATGAAAATCCTAGATTCTTCAATGGCCGTAACGAGTGATGGTGTGATTTCATCTCCTTTTTCAAGATCATTGTCATCAATGAAGGTACGGATTCCCTTGTCCATAAGAGCATTGTAGAGATTTCCAGTAAAACCGTGCCGAGTGTCGGTGCCCCTAAAACTGAGGAACACTTGGTAAGTGAATGCATAGGAAAATGAAGAGGATGAGGAAGGTGATTGCATAGCCATATGAATTGAGAGAAATTGGATGAAAAAAGAGTTTGAGAATGCAGAATATGAATAATGAGTAGGTTTTTGTGGTCTGTGATGTGAAGTCTTTGATAAGTAACTTTATAAATAGGAGAAAACTTATGAGAAAAATGGTCTCTGAAACTTCATGGCCACTTTCTATTGCCGTGTGGACCAATCATTGTACTACCACCTTTTCTTCTTGCTAATTGCTTATTCAGTGTGTGTCTAGATCTATGTAAAATAAATCTACAAGACTTTTATTCTTCTGCTTAATGTAATTGTTCACTTTGTTACTTAATTAATCAGTGTTAAATGACATGAAGTAAAAATAAATGGAAGCTATGCCACTCAAACATCTAATTAAAGACAGTTAGTAATGAAACTGGATATGCAGTAACCCAATATTAAGATTAGTAAATGGTGTCTTAATTTAGATATTATTTTCAATTTAAACTAGCTAGTTAGTTAGTTAACAACAAGATTAGATTTGCATAGATATGAATTTGCAAATCATTGACAACCAACCATACCTTGAAAATATTACCACTAGAACCAAATGGTTAATTAACCATGCACACCAATTATTATTGTACGTGTTTACGTTGTATGGTTAATTATCTATCCAACAATACTAACAATGTCCAGCTTAATATCCATGTTAAACTTGCTAGCTATTTAGTTAACTCATAAAATAAGCTTAATATTCTGTCACATGCTTTTATTTGGTTTTACACTTTTACATTTTACCAAGTGGGAAACTTCCTTCCCATTTCCTATCTTCTGTAAAGTAACCATCTCATCCTTCTTCCATGTAATTTCTTAAAAGCAATGTGAATGTGAAGAAAGAGAAGAAAGAAAAAAAAGGTAAAAATTTATGTCTCCCCTTATATTGGGTAGAATGCTGTAACCTAAGTAGTCTATCTAGTAGAATGCTAAAACTAAAGCATCAATTTTAACAGACTTTTTAACATAATTTTGTGTGTATTAGTAACATTTTTGTATTATATTTTGAGTTTGACGCACCTCTTGTAGATTCTTCATTAAGTTTTAATGATAAATAATAAGTGTTATAGAACCCAATTTAAAAAAAAATGACAAAATTAAACAATGAAAAAAAAAGTAAATACTACATAGGTTCACCCACAAATCTCTACTTGTGTGAATTCTCTAGTTGCTATTCTCAATTTGTTTATCTAAAAAAAAAGTGGTTGACTAATAAATAACTCATTAAGCTTGATACCCAAAAAAAATACATGGCAGTAGGCATGTCACAAATTTTGGCATCTTTTTCCTACCCTCTTAACTTAGTGATACTACTTTCTCAATATTCCCAACTATATTAAATTAACCATCCTACAATATAAAGCAACTATATTAAATTAACCATTGGTCAATAGAACTTTCTGTTTCAATTTTAAAAATTGTCAAGTATTTTTTTCTGACGAGAAATCTAGATAAACATCCAAACAACCTTTTAGGGTTGATAACTCTCTCGAGCATAACAACGTAACTCGTATTGATCGTACCTGCTCAGAAGGTGACTGCCGATGTTGTTTTGTATGGTGGTTGAATGCGTCAGTTGGTTAACTGGAACGGTGAGGGGTGTGTACCTGCAAACACTCCGACGTTCAAGTCAATAAGAGATCAGAATGTGGTTTAGAGAGAGATTAGATTCTTGGGTATTGCGAAGAGTCCCCTTTATATAGAGGTGGGTGTTTGCAGAGCCGTTGTAAGGCACAAGTGTGACCAGCGGTTACAAATTCGTAGAAAATGTAACCATCGGGAAGAGACTCGCGGGAACGTGGAAGGAGACATTATAGTTCGTTTAAACTGGTCTCTGTTTCTCCGAGCAGCCCTCCCGCCCCCCGCCCTCTCCTCCGCGGGGAAGGGGTGTGTTGTGAGTTCAAATGGAATTTAAATTGTATTTGTATTGGGCCTAAGTAACTGGGTCTCAGGGTTTTAGCCGGTCTAGAACACATATTAGATTTTTGCTCTTTCCCTTGCACAAAACACCCGCGCACTGCAGCCATGACTAAAATGCCCATGCGTTAGTTAAGTCATGTTGCGTGACTTAACTAACGCACGTTGTAATTGTTGCGTGACTTAAGTAGCATTGCGTGAGTTAACTTACGCAGCGTGACTTAACTCACGCAGCGTGACTTAAGTCATTTAACAGCAAAACAGAGACACAGTCCCCTCATTTCTCCAACTTCTCCAAACACGAAATTTTCCCCTCCAAGTGCGATTTTCACCATTCTTGCGCCATTTAAAACCAATTTCTACCACAATATCAAGTAAGTGATGATTATCCTACTTCGTTGCATTTTGTTGGTTGAAATTTTAAATTTTTTAAAGAAATTAAACATTTTTAGGTTTTTAGAAATTTGGCTTGCATGTTAGTTTTTAGGATTGTTAGTGATGAATTAAGTTAGAAATTGTAGTTTAGATGTTGTTTAGAGTGAAATGTGGTAGTTTAGGGTTTAGAAATGGTTAGATTTCTGAGTTGTTTGAAAATTGCACTCTATGTGTTTGGTAAAATGTCTCAATGATTTTTTTTTTGTTTTTTGGATTGTTAATGATGAAATTAGTTAGAAATATGTTTGTTAATGTTGATTATAGTTAGTTTAACTACAATGTGGTGGTTTACGGATTGAATTGACACTGTTGAAATATTAGTGTTGTTGTTGAATTGTTAGAAATGACACAATCACTACTAGAAATCTTGCATTTTGCCAGGGAAAATGCCAGGAGCTTCAGCTCCTGGCAAATTTGCCAGGAGTAATGCCAGGGAAACCCCTGGCAAATTGCAATTTCAAACCGGACAATATGCCAGGAGCAAACCCCTGGCAAATTGCAGTAACCCCTGGAAAATTGTAGGCGGGAAAATTTGATTCAAATTAAAGTGAGGGAATCTCTGCATTCTGCAGAAGATTCTACAAAATGCTGAAAAGCTGAAATGCCAGGGGCTCAACCCCTGGCAAAATGCAGAAACTTGTGGCAAATTGCTGACATGTTTTTGGTAGGTCTGTGGCTACTCTAGGAACCTTTTTGACCGAGTTTTGCCAAGGGTTGCTCCTGGTTTGGCTCCTGGCAAAATGTAGATCTATAATTTTGTTTATAATTGCACCGGTTCCATTCATTGAGACCATTTTTTACAGTTAGAGAAAATACAAGCATTTCAACACTTAGAAAAAAATTCTGCTCTTTCACATCTTCATTAGGTATAACTCTTTTGACTTGTTATAATTTCATGTGTATATTTTTTGATTGCTTATTTACTTTTTTTTTTCACTTATTTAATTTGCAACAGTGTCCAAGTTTATTGCCTCTTGCTGTTCTCTTGCCAACCTTGTTGCTATTTGGATCTGTTCTATCATCAAGCTTCAACAAGTTAGTAGTTTTTCTACTTTTTTTTTGTTGAAATAAGTAGTTTTTCTACTTATTTAATAGCGGCCAATAGCGGCGCAACGCTACGTAGCGATTTAGAACAGCTATTGCATTTTAAGTAAAAATACAAGATTGTCCTTGGTTTTAAAAAAAAGAGAGGGTATTTTTGACATTTTCATCAAATCCTAAAACAAGGGTCTTCCTTCCTTCCTTCAGCTTTTCTCTTCCTTCCTTTATTGTTACCAAGAGCGGCGGCTTTTCTCTTCTTCCATCATTCTTACCAGCGGTGGTCCTTCCTTCATTCTTACCAGCGGCAGCTTATCTCTTCCTTCCTTCATTCTTACCAGCGACGGCTTTTCTCTTCCTTCCTTCACTCTCTCAAGAAAGAGCGCTGCTTCCTTCCTTCACCGTAAACCGCCGCCGTCGTTTCTCACCGCCGCCGTTCATCAGGTTTGTAACTTCTTGATCTTGTGTTTTCTCTCTTCTATAAATCTTCCTCTATTTTCGAAATCTCTTCTATAAATCTCCCTTTAATGCGGTTGATTCATCCCTGTTTATATTTGTTGAAAATGATCGATTTTTATTGATGTAAATGATGATTCATGATCTGAGTTTCCAGTAATTTAATCAATTTCATTTGGGGTTGTGAGGGTTGGATTTTGAGATTTTCATAAAAGGATCGATTTTTATTGCTGAATGAGTGTAGTTCTGTTGGTAGTCAGTGTAAATTTAATTTATGCTTGCAATGCATGTCATTCATAAAGAAACCATTTCAACATGTTTCAATGAAGCAACAACATACCATCTACATTTGGTGAGACAAGAGAATTAGAAAAACTACTAACAAGTTACGATTAATTGATACATATTATAAGTTAGGCTGAAATGTTATTGAGCTGAATTTAAAACATGTTATTGAGTTTGGTTG